>Ga0247723_1000323_pt1 | contig 32738 bp, 35 predicted proteins | sample MSEWelMarce5H_FC_FD_189079 | JGI IMG/M metagenome (GOLD analysis project Ga0247723, IMG submission 189079) | Subsurface sediment microbial communities from gas well in West Virginia, United States - MSEEL Well Study Marcellus 5H_FC | ecosystem: Environmental > Terrestrial > Deep subsurface >... | reverse complement strand
CTTGTACCTAAATCATATATTACACCTCTATCTGTAGAACCATCAAATCTTGATACCAAATAACCCGCTGTTGATATTGTTCCTCTATTCATTACCATAAACATAGTGCCATCAGGATATGATGTTGTATTTGTTTTAGGTCCGAATGTTGCATCTGCGGCAACACCATTATTCCATTTATCACTACGGTATGATGTTGGTCTATTAATTACCTTTGCACATCTCAAAGAACTATTTGATAATGAATTTACATAACTATAATTATAATTGCTTCCATTAACTTTACTTAATGTGGCATTAGTTGTATTAGCAACTTTTGAATATGCACTTAAAATTTCAGTTTGTGTACCATCTAAAGCAAGAAATGAAGTATCACTAAAATCTATCCAAAACGTTAAATCACTTAAATCGTTTGGATTAAATGCTACAGGTGCCGCACTTACCGCTTGTTGTTTATATGCAAAGGGTGCAAATATCATATTATATTAAGTTCTTTACATTCGCAACGAATAAGTTTGTTGTATCAAAACTTACCATTGTTATTATATCTGTTCCAACCGATGTTGTTGGTGTGTATGCAGACCCTGATGGTTGTTTAACCGATGTTGGGAATGTTACTGTACCTGAACCAGTTGTGTTTAATTTTATGTTTACAGTTTGACCTGGTTTAATGTTTGATGGGTTAATAAAAATATTTTGTGAACCTGTCAACGCTAATTCAAAGAAGTTACCATTATTTAAGTCTAATGACGCTGTGTTTGAAGCTACAGTCAATGGTAATACATTGCCTTGAACTGATCCTGTTAATATGGTATTACCAATTACAGTTAATTCAGGGTTTGCTGAACCACTCAATGTAAGTGAACCTGTAAATACTCCATCACCAATTACTTGTAATGAACCTGACACACCAACCAATGAACCTGATGTTACATATAAACCTGTTCTTCTTGAACCTGTTGCAGCACCTGTACCTACAGCAAATACAATGTTTTGTGAATCACTTAAAGTAGTAGTATCATTATATCTACCAAAGAATGCTGAACCACCATTAGCAAGTGCGTGTGATGCTGAAACAATTAAGTTTTGACCATATACAATTGTACCATATAAATGTGCTTCAGCACCTACTTGAGATGAACTTACAGCTGTATTAACACCACCAATAATATTTGAGGTAATGTTTCTTCTATTTGTTGGGTTTGAACCTGATACCCAAACACCATTTGCTTGACCAACTACAAGGTTATTCAAAAGAGATAAACCATTATTAGTTGTAGATACTGAACTTGAAACTAAGTTAGTAACAGTAAATGCAGCACCACCTACAACATTATTAGTTGCTGTTATTGATGAACTTAAATGACTTAATGTTAATGCACTACCACCAAAATAGTTTTGTTGTATTGTTGTTAAGAATGGTAATGTATGTGTGTTTGCGGTTGATGTAACAGGACCAACATTTATATTTTGATTATAACTTAATGAACCACTCTGATGATTTATTGTGACAGTATTTAAAACATTATTTGTAGAAACTGAGGGTGCTGCTAATGAACTTGTTGTAAATGCAAGGGCTATTGTAGCATTTAAATTATTACTTGATATGGTTGGTCTTAATAATGACGCTGTGTTTAATGTTGGTATAGTTTGAACAATGTTACTATTACCACCAATATATCCATATGTACCTGCTGTTACTAAAGTATTTGTTCTATTACCAGATAATAATATATTATTACTACCTGATATTACAATTGAACCTGTAAAATTAGCTGCTAACTGACCACTACCATTAGAGGCGTTTATTACACCAAATACTAAATTTGATTGTGAAACTGCTGCTGATGCTGAAATATAACCAAATGGTACCGCTAAAGAACTTGAATTTTGTGCTTCTGTAACTACTTTAATTAAACCACTATTAATTGAATTACCAACTAATGAACCTGATATTGTTTGGTCACCTTTAAATACGTTTGAGCCTGTTGTTGCAAAACCTAACTCAGCACCTGTTTCATTTACCCATTGTCCGTAAGAACCTGAACGATAAACCAATAGGTCACCACTAACAGGACTTGTAATATCCACATCGTGAAGTTCTGATAATTCATAACCATTATCCACGGATATATATGCTGAACCATTATTTAATTGTGGTCTTAATACCTGACCTAATCTTACTTCGTGATATGGTGCTGGTGGTATTACATTTGTATATTGTCCCGAAGATGATAGATATAACATATCACCTGCGGTCATACCATCTGTATTAATACCAATTACTGTACCTTGTGCAACTATATTTGTAAAAGCATTGTATGCAACATCTGCTGTCAACATACCTAAAGTATTGGCTGAGTTATTGTCATCTTCCCAACTTGCTGAATTGAATAAAGCATTGTCACCAGAATTACCTGTGATTCTTACTATAGTACCTTTTAATAAACCACCAGGATTATCACACTTACCATAAACAACTAAGTCAAATGCAATTGAAGCTGTTGCCGCATTTGTTGCAAAAGATGATGAAGCTATTGTACCTAATAAGAATGATGCGGTGTCTGCATTGATTGCGTGTGAACTACTTAATGCATTGGTTGCATAAGATGATGTACCAAATAAAGAACCTGTGATACCTTGAGTTACATTTAATGAACCTGTTATATATTGAGTATTACCTATAGAACCTGTGGTAATTAAACCATTTCTATTACTATTATCGGGTGCATATGATGCTGATAATGCGTTCTGTGCAAAACTTGCACTTGTACTATTGTTTGAATATGAACTACTTAAAGCGTTTGTTGCGTATGATGCTGATACCGCTTGTAAAACATAAGATGCTGTATTTGAATTAGTTGCTTGAGATGCAGATACTGCATTCTGTGCTTGACTTGAACTAATAGCTGTTTGTGCAAAACTTGACGAAATAGAAGTATCTGAGTTTACAGAATGTGATGCACTTAATGCATTGGTTGCATAAGATGCAGTACCTTGTAAGTTACCAAAGAAACCTAATGATGATGTTGTTGCACCTGTAACATTTAAGTTACCCAATGGTATATTAACTACACCATTTAATGTTTGTATATCACTCGGTTCATCACCAAGTATGTTTGAACCTGATGAAAATACAACAGATGATGTTTGGTAAACTGTTTGTAAGTAAGTAATTGATGCAGACAATGCTGTGATTGAACCTGTAACAATTAAACTTCCTGATATTGTTTGTAGACCTTGAAATACATTTGAACCTGTGGTTGCGTAACTACCTGTTCTTGCATCAATTGATGCTGTGTATGAATTGAATGAACCCGTATCTAACTTTTCATTAACTGATGACGTGGTTGCAAATCCTAATTCAACTATTTGTGCTGAACCTGAAACTGTACCTGATGGTATTGAACCTGTATTAATATATTGTTGTAACGCTGATGCTACATTTTGGTAACTATCATATTCTGTTACACCTGATATGTTTGTTGTTAATATATATGAACCTGTACTTTGTACTATTGAACTACTAAACCAATCAATTACATCAGGGTAGAATGTACCTGATTGATGTAAAGAACCTGTAAGATTTACTATTGATGATGATACGTTTAATTCATTACCTGCAACAACATCAATACGTTCAACTGAACCGTAATTGTCAACCTTAACATATGTTTGGTCATCACCCAAGAATATTTGACCACCACTTGCTGTGATGTGTGTATCGGTTGGTGATGTATTATATATTTCTACATATCTTGCATCAGATTGATTTGGTTGTAGGAATAAACTTCCTGTACCAACAATATCTGTTGAATGTAATGAACCTGTAATTTCTACTATTGCACCACCTGATACACTTTTTACAATAAACTTATCAGTTGAGTTTTGTACATTAACAATAACATTAGCACCACTTCTTGGTGCAATTTCGATATTTTCACCAGGTCCTGCGTTTGTAATACCATCAGTTTCTAAGTATGAACCTGATGCAATATTTTGGTCACCAATAAAGTTGTTTGACCCTGTGGTTGCGTAACTACCTGTTGCATTAATCAATGCATCAACACGACCATCATTTGAAGATGTGTAGGCATTGAATGATGATGTGGTTACATAAGAACCTGTTGAGGTATTATCTGGTGCCCAACTTGCTGACAACGCTTGTGTTGCATAAGAAGCGGTTCCAAATAAAGAACCTGTTATACTTACAGAAGACGTTGACATTTGGATGGGTAGTCTATTACCCAAACCATCTTGTAGATATTGTAAATTTCCTGTAACTCCTGTTGTGGAATCTGTTAGTTTAATTAACCCTTGATAGGATTCCGAAACATATAGATTGGTTAATTGTCCCATTATATATTAATATTTTTTTTCATTTTATGTATTTTTCCAACTTGTTGATATTGTGTTCCATAACTCAGCCAATTCATACCACTTCTTATTTTGTACAACAAATGGAAGTTCAGGAAGAACACATCTGTTATAATCAAATGGTTGTGTAATTATTAAGTTCATTGACCATCCTCCTAAAACTGTTTCATAGTTTTCTAAGAATGGAGTACAAACAATATTCCACTCACATTCGTACTCTGATAAATACAACACTGTAAATACGTCCTTACATATCTCAAGTGTGTCACTCATTACATCTCTTTGATCGGAATAATCATTGTTTATTTGGTCCGTTATTATTATTTGGAAGTTGTATATCAACTCGTTTTGTGCTAATTGTACTTGACTTGGAACCATATACATTTTTGTATATACAGGTTCAACTTCTGTCTTTATATCATTTGTCAACTGTTCTATATCACCAAAACCAAACGAATTAATTTGTTCGTGTGCTCTAGCAATCTCATCAAAGTCTGATATAATTTGTTTGTATGTAACTTCATTTACTGATGTTGGTAAGGTTAATCCTGATATTGGAAGTACACAAGTGTTATAATCAAATGGTTGTTCTATGGTGATGTTCAATGTCCACCCACCTAATACCGTTTCAAATCGTTCTAAGAAGGGTGTAGCGTTAGGTCCCCATAGTGGTTCGTAGTCTATACTGAATCCACCAAATGTTGCTGTGTATGATTGATATAAAATGGTGAATATGTCTTTGGTAATTTCCAAAGTATCCGACATTACATCCTGTTGGTTTGACAAGTCACTATTAACTTGGTCTAATATAATAATTGAAAAGTTATAGTCCAATCTATTTTGTGCAAGAACAACTTCACCAGGTACCACATACATTTTTGTATATACAGGTTCCTGTTGTGTTTCTATGTCCATAGTGATTTGAGTTATATCACCGTACCCAAATGAATTGATTTGTTGGTGATTATAAGCAATACCACTTAAATCTTGTATTATTTGTTTATAGTTGACCATTAATAGTAAATATAAAATTTAGGGAAATGTATTATGAATTATTCATCTTTTTCTGTAACCTTTCCTGTTCTTGGTCATAATTGATTAGATAGGACAACTGATTCAGAACTTCCATTATGTTTTTCTTGTAGATGTACTCGTGCTTTGTAAAATCATTTCCTGCAAGTTTATTGACGACGATGAACCACCCATAGACTTTTTGAAAACTATTCCCCATATCATCTTCCTCAAACGCCAACCTAGCTTTATCTTCGTCCATATTGACAATGTCTTGATCGAAGACAGCTGGAAATAATTTAAATATCTCTTTGCGTAGTTGATAAAAAAAAACTGTGCTCCAAGAACAATCTTAATATCTAACTTCTTTTTGAACAGTTCGGCCCTGACTTTCATACTATCTATATCATATTTTTCTATATCAAAGTCGTGTTCTGACCTAATATTAACTATTGGTCTGTACATAATTGACATTAAGATGTGTAGTAAATCCAATAGTTCACTCTCTTTTTTGGTTGAGATTGTATCCATATCCACATATTCTGCAAAGGATAGGTCCTGCCACTTAGGAAAAAATCCATAAGTTACTCCATCAATCTCAAATTTATCCACAAATTTAGGTTTACCTATAGGGATTAATGTCATTATATGGGATGCAAGATAGTTTACCTTATCATAATCTGACTGTAATAGGTCCTCCATTGGACATTCACATACAATACTAATTAGTTTTGCTGCAAAATAATCCTCCTCAAAAAAGTCTTTGACCTTAAAAATCTTTACATAACTATCTATGTTTATAATATCGGGTAACGTGTACTCCTTTTCTTCTAATTTAAATTTTATCATATGAAACTAATTGAATATTTTCCTGTTGATTTATGGTTTTTCACCTCAAATAACATACGCATCATTAATGCATCGGATATGTCAGGTGATTTACCAAGTATCTTCTTCATCTCATCCTTTGAGTGAACAGCTACTTTATTATCTTTATCTGTATCTTTTAATCTAACACTTAATAGTTCTTGTGTCAAGTCATCCACCGTTGATGGGTCCAATATGTTTAAACTTATCTTACCTTCCTTAAACAACTCAGCTAACTTAACGTAACATTGTGATTTAAGATTGGAGAAGTTCTGTTTATGTAATGGTGATGAATTGTTTACAAAGTTTGTTGCTCGTATAATATCCCCAACTCCTCCACCTACACCATCAGTATCCACAACACAGTTAGATGGATGGATTCCATACTTTGAAATTAACTCCTGAATTTCGGATGATAATTGTGTGGTTGATAGTTTACTATAGATGAACACTTCAAGGACAACCAGTCCACTCCAAATCACTACTACGGACCTATCTGAACCGAAACGTGCAACGTCAATACTTGCGTATCGTTTATCTTCAGGTTTTGGAACCGTTCTAAATACTGAACTTATAATATCATCAAATTCAAATAGACTATCTGATTCACTATCGTAGTTCCAATCACCATCATACAATCTTTTCTTTTGTTTTGTTGGTAATGTTCTTAGAATTTCCAAATATTCTGGTGCGAGGTTTGGGTTGTCACTCGGTAACGCAGGTACAAATACCTTATGTGATTCTAATGTTCCCTGTGTATATGGTATATAAAATTCCTGTTTTAACCAGTTTTGTGATGGGTTACAGGACATAAATAACTTTGGTGTTAGTTTATATTCCGTAATTTTATAACGAAGTAGTGAACGAACAATGTCATACGCTTCACGAGATACTTGCGCAACCTCATCAATGAAAGCAATTGTACATTCCAACCCACCCAAAGAATTGTAAAAGGGATCGCTAGGATTATACTGAAGGTCCCTAAACACAATCTCACTACCGTTCCAAAATTTAATTTCATTTGATTGTTGGTTATAAGTATAGTGTTCCTGATTGATTCCACACTCCTGAAATAAATCTAATAGAGTTTTAATTGTGGTCACACGGAGTTGAGTGAGTACTGTACGACCTATGAGTGCACGAATGCCAGGATAAGTAACGCACATATATAATACCCAAACAGAACCCAAATAGGATTTTCCACTTCCCTTACTACCACCAAATAACACTTCCCTATGAGTGTTGTCAAGAAGTATTTTAAATGTTTCAAGTTGTTTCTTAAATAATTTTAACTTTATTTCCATAGAGGGGTAACCTAAAAACGAAATTTTTAGGGGAGTTTATGCAAAAAATTATTGGTCCAATTGGATTGAGATAGTTATTGGTTGTCCGTTAGTTGTAACGTCAATCTTTCTCTGTTCCAAACCATATAGTTTGTTTATGTCTGCTAATGTTTCACGTTCTACCCTCTTGTTGTTGTCCGCTCTTGCTCTGTCCAATAGGTCAAAGTACCTACTAAGTTGTTCTGCGATAATCTCTTCAGACTTTTCTTCAAACCTTTTACGTAGTCTTTCTTTACAGTCCTTCCATACATTCTCAGCTTGACGCTCAGACACTCCCCATCTTTTGGACATTTGTTCTCTAAACTCGACATAGTTTAATTTTTTATAAAGTATCATTTCAAATGCTTCGGGGATACGTTCTTCGTAATTGGCTACATTTGTTTTTCTACCTGCACCTTTAGGGTTTTTATCTACTTCTTCCATTATAATAATTTTAATACATTTCTTACATAGTGGTCCAATTTGATAAATGCTCTATTCTTACAACAACTATATACAATATCCTCATTGAATAGTTCTTTATATAAAACATTAACTCTTTCCCTTACTTCATCACTCATCCCACTGGATTTTAATGCTTCGTGGACAAATAGAATATCTTCGTTGGATACACCGTTTATTACTTCTTCTTTCTTTTTACTTACTGCCATACTACTAAATATTAAATTTCTTCATTTGATACTCCAAATGGATTATTAACTTCTTGCTTTAACTTTTCTATGTATGCTTTCTTTGCTTCCTCTGTTGGATAATCCTTGTTTAATTGTTTTAATGTATCACTTTGGATTTTCTTAATCAATTTCTCTTGATTCCTTTCTGTCCATCGTCTTTCTCTTCTATTCATACTTCCGTGTTTGTCTGTGTTTTAGTTCCGAGTTTGTCCACCATTCCATTTTCTTAACTCATCGTTTAGATAATCTTCTTGTGTATATGGTCTTATCTCATCTATATTATTATACCAATCGTATGTCATACCAGTTGGTGTTGGTACCAAGATATGTCCATCTATTTCTTCTGTATTAAATTCTTCTATTATTGGTTTTGGGTTTAATACTGTTCTTTCCCTTTTACCGCAATTACATCCCATATATATTATTTTTTATATCCGTGTAATACTCCTTGATAGTCCACATCCAAATGTTCAAACTTAAAGTACTCCAATTCAAATCCCGCTTCTCTTAGTTTATGTTCACAAGATATTAGACAGGATAGGTTATGATATTCTATACCTATTTGTTGCACAGATTCCAAATAAGACACGTTCAGTGCGTTGATGAGTATCTCACTACCCTCAATATCCATCTTCACTATATCGGGTTTATAATACCCTAAGTACAGTTCAAACTTTTCAATCCTATCTACCATATCCATTATTGGTAGGAAGTTCTTTACAACATAATTCTGTTTGAACCAATCATAAGATTGTTTATCACTATCAATACCCACCACATTCTTTGCTTTACGTTCTTGTAAGAAGTACCAAGGTGTTGGTGTAAACTCGCTGTTAATACCACAACCAAGGTCTAATACTGATTTACCTTCTACATTTAAAAATCCCCAATGTTCTTGAGGGTGTTCTGTTGCAATTGTTCCTTTAATTAATCTATCCATATTATTTATTTAATTTATTAATTATATTTGTTTTAACTTCCAATCTTGTTTCCTTAATATAACGAGAAATACTTTGAATGGGTATATTTGTTTTCCTTGACACTGCCTTCATTGAGGAGTTTAAAGATAGATACATATCCAATAATGATTTTTTAAACCAATTCAATTCACAATACTCCTGTTCGAATAGTTGATACAACTCCTCTGATTCAAACTCCTCTTGTTCGTAAGACATATCCCAACAGGTTGTTATATCAACATTCATTAATATACGTTCACGTTTAATCCTATAAAAAAATGGAGATGTTTTTGAGAAGTAGTTAATTCTCATTATGGCTACGATATAGTATTTGATTGAGTTGTCATCGTATGATTTTAAAACAATATCGTCTTTGTCATATAATTGTAAAATAACCTCGTGAAGTAAATCGTGTGAGAGTTGGTCACCCCTCGTCATTTTCTTTGAAATGTTTAGTAGATTGTAATAATCTTTGGTAATGTAACTCTCAATTTCTTTACGCATTTATAAGTTTTTGTACATCAAACAAGACGCCAGCCACTTCGTAGTTTTCTTCCATCTCATTAGTTATTATACTGGATTCAATTATCCTTTCCAATACTATTTTTTTATTAACATATTCATCGTCAACGTGTTTCTCCAAAAGATATAGTATTGATTCCAATATTGAATTACATATTACATCCTTATCATCTTGAGGTAATGAGAAATAATCTGCTGGTATTTCTAATTCTCCTACTTTAATATTTTTCATTACTTAACCATTTAATTATTGTGGTTTCAGATAGACTAAGTTCTTTACCAATTTGTTTATATGTTTTCCCATTATTCCTTAATTCAAGCGCCTTATCAAATGATATTTGTTTTTTAGATTTAATATTAATAAATACTCCTTTACTTGTTTTAATTCCATCCTTCCACCAAATACCATTCTCTTCGTTGAGTTTCCACCCAATTGCTTTGAGAATATTGTATGTAGCTTCCTTTTGATAATCATCAATCCATTCACCAGGATTTACTTTATGTTGGTAACTGCCGCCATTTTCTTTAAGTTCTTTTAATCTATCAATTCTTGATCTTTCAACTTCTTTTTTATTAATACAAATTCTACAATCTAAATAACTTTTTTTACCTAAATTATTATATCTATAATATTCTGTTTTTAATTTATATTCTTCACAGGTTCTGCACTGTTGGTAGTTCTTATCGGTAGATAGGTCTGGTTGTGATACTTGTATCAATTTGGATTCTAATCTTTTTAAACGTCTTCTTTCGTTATGTTGAGTATTATGACATAATGTACATTCTTTTCTGATTCTGAATTTCTTTTGGGTTGAGTGCCAATACGTTTGAAATTCTTTATCTTCTTTATCAATTTTACATTTTGTACATATCTTCATATAATAAATAGTCTAAGAAAACCAAAAATCCCAGCATCATAGGAATATGGAAGCAAACCTAGTGCTGGGATTAAACAAGTATTTCACTAACTGTTCTATCTAAATATAGATAAAATTATTTACAATTCAAAGAATTTCTTCTCTTCTTCTTTAGTTTTAGTTACTAATAAAATAGTATTATCGTTGCTGCTTCGTTGAGGTTTATCTAAAGTTTTTAAAAATTCAATATGTTGCTTTCTAGATGCACTAGGTAAAGTATAATAATCTTTCAATGATATTTCACCAGTTCTAAAATACCATTGGCCACATTTAATTAGATTGTTCATATTTTGTTTTTAATATTGATAATGCTGTACTAGTTAAATTAAAATTGTTCAATACCCATCCAATGTAGGATTTTGGAATATTATCTAGTTTAATACCTTTATATTTTCCAACTAGCCATATTTCATCTGAAATTCTAAATGGAGTATATGGTTTCATATTAGTTACAGAATTTAATTCATTAATGAATTTACTAGTATGTTGTGTATGTTTTCTTTTCATTTATATATATTTTTACAAATATAGTACTTTTGTTGATTGGGCACAATTCGTCCTCCCTGTTTTTTCTCCACACCCACCAAACTTCCTTAAACCAGTCTATGTTGAATTTGTGACCCCTCAACAATTGCCCCATATTTAAGTTACGAATTGATGACCTTTTTTGTAGCAGGTATGTCTATTATCTCTATTTGAGTTTTATCCACCTGTAAGACCCGTACTGATGATTGGAATAATTACTAACAATTCTATCTGGCTACCCTCGGGGCGATATACTTCCTTTTTCTGTCAGAAGTACTACATTTATAATTATACATATTTTTCCCAAAAGATAAAAATTATGTCAAATGTTTTTTTTTTCTGAATTAAAGTATTTATATTTGTATAACAAAACAAATACAGATATGGCAACACTTAAAAAAATCTTAAATTTACAAGAGAAAGTAGAAATACTATTAACCAAGTATCCCGAACTTAGAGATGATGATAAATTATTGGTAAGTAAAATGTGGGAAGTTGAATTAAAAAAACAAAATCTTGACCCAAGTACAACTCCAATAAATATGTTTTTATCTTTATATGAGAATAATTGTTTATCCAACGCAGAACTTATTGGAAGGGCTAGACGTAAAATACAAGAAAATAATATTGAATTACGTGGTGAATTTTGGTATGAAAGACATAAAGAAGCTGAACTTACAAGAACAAATATAACAAAATTTTAATAACTAAACAATAAACAAAATGGCAAACTGTCCCGAATTTTACAGCACAGACATTAAAATCTTGCAACAATCTCAAAGTAAGATGGCATTAGAGTATTTGAATCTGATGGGTGTTAAACCAACCGTAGAAGAACTTTGGAGGGTAACTGAAGTATTTGTTCAATGTTGTCTTCATAAACAAGACGATGACCTTAAAAAAAGAATTAAGGCGTTGGATGAGTGGGTTGTAAAAAAAAGAAAGTAATGGAAGAATTTATGAAATATATGACCGACAACTATGAAGGTCTTTATGAGATATACATAACTCAAGTTCACGATGATAGTATTACATTTGAGAACTTTTGTATGAAAATGTATCACGAACATTTAAGAACGAGTAAGTAAAGAATTGGGGACCTGGTGTTGGTTCCCTTTTTTTTTATAAAACATTTTGATTTTTAAATAATTTTTTGTATAATTATAAAAGTGGGGGGAGTCTTTAATATTCTGTATATTCTATTGATTGCCATCTCTGACGAACCCCACGTTCTTTTTTATAGAAGTGAGATTTTTTAAAAAGCTGAAACCCTGAGGAAATAATCTTCAGGGTTTTTTGTTGTTGATTATCAATGAGTTATAAAAAACTTTAAAAATATTTTAAAAAAAGTTTGGCTGGTAATTTAGTATATCCTAAATTTGTGGAAACAAAAACAAATAGATATGTCACAGACAAGAAGATTAAAAAGACAACAACAAAGACAAACGAACAAAACGTTTGCAAACAATTTAAACACCTTTAAGATTGAAGGTCGTAGATTAGGTGTATTAGCTGTATTTGACACAGGTGATACAATTACACCATTTAGAGTTGTGGTACCGTATGATGGTGTTAGCGTTTATCCAACTGATACCGAAGATGAATTTAAATCAAACATTGGTATGTTGTTTTATGGATTTAATTATTACGATGAGGTTAAACATTTACAAAACATCTTACACGAAGGTTTTACTGAAGCGTTGTCTATGGGTGTAGGTGCCTTCGGAAGATTTACTTATGAATCACAAACAAGTGATATTTTTAACAAAGAAGATTTAGGTGTTATTATGCATTTTAAATTTAAAAAATTACCTCATTTTGATTATGAAATATCATCATCATTAGATAGTGTATTTCTTGGATTTGATGAGTGGATAAAGATGAGTGATAAGATTAAATTAGGACTTGCATCTAATCTTGAAAAAAGTAATAAGATTGTAGAAAATCAAGTTATACATATTAGTTAGGTTTTATCTCTATATCGTTTCCTAACTATAAAGGGTCCTTCGGAGGGACCCTTTTTTATTTTAAGACGATTTAAGACTACTTCTTACCCCATTGACCATAACATATACCCGCAGCTTGTTCTTGTCCATATTCGTCAATTATGGAAGAAATACACCTACTTATGTAAGTTTGTTCATCCTCACCTTCTGATGGTTCAGGAATTACAAATTTTTCCTTTGATTGATTTTCTTTGATAGGAACACAATTTGGTACCATACGACCATCCAATTCTTTCATTCCAATTGGTTCATATCCTTCCCAACACGCACCTTCAAGACCTTCATCTTCTGCCATCTTTTTTGGTTTCTTAACATCAGATAGTTTAAATCTGAGTTTGATAATATTTTCTAATTTCATAATCCACCGTATTTTTTTAATTTATTATTTTCTTTTTTAAGACCATCAATTGTTGCTTCTAATCTAACAATATGTGTAGTAAGTTCTTCCACCTTTTTGGATAGGTCATCAATAACCACCTGATAAATCCTAATAGACTTTTCAAGGTTTTCTAAACGACCACCTTCAACTTCATTCTGTGATTTTCTATATCCCACAAAATAACCAATCAATGTGGTTACAACTGTTAATATTATTTGTTCTATCATATTCATATTATATTAATACCCGCAATCCATACAAGGCGGATTATAGTGTGCTTGATCTGAGTAAACTTGTAGGTTTCTCATTGTCTGTGCTAAACTATAACCATATCTTGATGTATGATTTAAGTAAATTGGTGAATTGTATTTATCTGAGCGAGAAGCTAACATTCCATCAATTGTAGATTGACTATTGTATTGAGGGAATTGATTTTGTCCACGTCCTGTAATAAGATAATCTTGCAATCTCATCATATAAAAATCAGCACGTTGTTTTTGGATAGTACGTAGATACTTCATTGTTTCAATATCCACACCATCTCTACCACCATCAACAGCACCTGGCTTAACAAGACCAACGTTCATTGTTCTCACGTGAAGATGCGGTATCATTTCGTAATATGCAGTTTGAATCAAATAGTCAGCAATATAATCATTAACCAAGATTAATTCTTGTGCGTTAAAAGTATTACCTGTTGCAGATATTTGGTCTAACAAATGGTCATAGAATAAAGTTCCCAATAAATTTTGTAGGTGAATATCCTGTGCAATACCTATTTCTGCACGAATTGTATCCATATCAACATTCTTGTTAATATTGGTAAACGCCTTTAATTTATTTTCTGATATTAATAATTTATTAGCCATATTATACTTGTGTTGGGGTTTCTGGTTTATCAACTACTGTTGGGTTTTCTATAATGTCACCCTCTAAATAAATTGATAATGGTTTAATTTCAAACGATGTTGGTCTTTGGAATTTCATACTTACCAATTTATCAAATACTGATAGTAATTGTTTTTGATAAGGCATAACAACAGTTTTACGCACAAATTCGATGTGTGTTGTAATTTCGTCTTTAGACCCCAATTTGTTTGCTGTACTGATTCCAAATAGTTCACCTGATGATATTCTATGTGCTGAAAGAATTGAACGGATTATATCGTCATATATTGCTTGATAATATTGGTCATTACCTGATGTTTGAATTTGTGTAATTTCAGGTGATAATTCCTTACTTTCGTTGAATGAAATGATTGGACGACCTGCGTTGTTTACAGATGTAAACTGTGATTCCAATGCACGTGTAACCAAACGTTGTTCTTCATCGCCAGGGATACCATTATTCATATTAATCCAAAGAGATGGTAACATACCATTCTTTAAATTGTTTGCGTGAAACTCTTTGATATTAACGTCAATCTCAATAGATGCTAAACCACCTGAATAATCAGGATGTGGATAATAAGATTGAGATGGAGAATATGATTTATAATAGAATATTTGAGATGGGTCTGATTCTTCAGTTGAAAAACAAGCATATGATGTTACAGGGAATTTCTTAATATTTGACCAATCTGCTGAATAGTAATATTTCTCTACTTTATCTTTCTCAGGGTTAATTTTACCTGAACGGATTCTACTAAAATCCAAATGATATATTTCAGCAATTGATTTTCTATCCTTAGACCAAATAACATTTAATGAAAACCCACCAAATAGAACCAAATCTAATGCACATTTGGCCATAACATCTGAAACATTTTCACTTTCATTAATAAAATTAACTGTGGCCATTGGGTTGTTTAATGATACAATACCATCACCCATAATTTGTTCCTTCTTTGAAGTAATGATTGCTTTGTGTATTGCACAGTTATTATATCTTGAAATAAGATATTGTGGCATTAGGTTATTTTCTCCGTAAAATACAAAGTCCTTGTTATTAAAAACCTCCGAAAAGATTGGTAATAATGGTTCTTGTGTAAAATTTACTTTACCTAATTGGTATTTTTGTTTTTGTTCACTCATAATTATTCTTGTATATATATGTAATTACTATTATCCTCGTCAGGTGATACATAAGTAACAAAGTCGTTACCCTGTTCGGTTGTACCATTTAAACGTACCATCCCTGTATAAACCAATTGAGTACCATTACCATATATTTTTAATTGGTATTGTCCTTCATAATTTAAATCATTAGTTGTTAGGTCTAATACAATCTCACAATATCTAATATTCTCACCAAATTGTGCTGGATTAGAGATACTAATCGTATATGATTTTTCTTCTTGAGATAGAATATGTAAGAATGTAAGTGTATATCCACTAAAATCGGTACGTGAATTATTATTGATGTTCAACACCAATTCATTCACCTGTCCTTTATTCATTATAATCATATGATGGGTCTATATATACTAAATATAAAAAAAACTTAAGCGAAAGGGTATTGCATAAAAAAAAAGGGACATAAGTCCCCTTTTTCCTTTTAGAGAATATAGAAATGGTCCTAAAACCGAATATTATCCTACGATTGCACTTTGAGTAAACACAGCTGCGATTAACGCTTCTGGTGTTGTACCTGTGTAACCTGCTGGAGCTTCTAACACTCTTGCTGGCTCATTTTCTTGTGCCGTAAAAATCATCTCAAATCCGTTTCTGTCACCTAAAGCTAAACCAGTTCCAGCTGAACCTCCTGATAAGTAAGAATAGTTTACTTGACCAATTACGTAAACTACGTCATTTTGGTCAATTACTAAAATCTGTAAATTATCGTTTTGTCCCAATACTTTCAATTGGTTTCTCTTTTCTTGGTCATACTTGAATAAAACTGCAGTTAAAACTTGTTCCCAATACACTGTACCATTTTCATATGACTTAGTAGTATTTTGTACAAGTGAACTTGTGTTTCTCTTCAATTCAAAACCATAGTAAGTAACGTCACCACTATCTGTAGCACCTGTAATAGCACTATCAGCATTGTAAGTGTAACCAGATGTAAAACCTGATTGTCCTGCTACGTATATTTTTTTCACACCACCGATTGAATCAGAACATCCTAATGCGGCTCCTGTGGATATATAACAACTCATATTGTATTAAATTAATTTTTTTAGTTTATGTTAAAGGGGACTTTCACCCCTCAGTTTTTATAATTTTGTTTACTAGCTCAATCCGTTAGTTGCAAAGTAGTTAGTACCAGAGAATGTTGCAATAGCTGCAGCATAAGAGTAGTTAGCTCTAATCTTCAACACATCAAAATCTCTTGACCAGAATGCATCCATCTTCTCGTGGTCTGACATTAAGTCAAATCCGCAAAACATATAAGATGCTGGTCCGATAGTTACTTTGTTAGAACCCGCTAAACCAATTGTAGGTAATACCTTAACATTAGTAGATGGGTGAATAGCTGTCATATTTCCTGTTACATTAGATGTACCAATGTAGTTTTGGAAGAAGTTAGCTTTAACTAAGGCTTGATTGTATAGTCGGAAATTTGAGTAGGACATAAACACTACTAAATCGTCAAACACTAAAGCGTCGTCAGATAATGCAGAGATTAATTTGTCCACCTCAGTGATTGGGTTACCGTTTGAACCGTAAGCCGCAGTTGAACTGAAAGTAGTACCTGAAGCAGATGTTGCAACAGATGTGTTACCAGTTGTAATTAAGTAGTTGAAACCGTTGAAAGTATCTCCTGATGCTGTTAAAGCACCCCATAATTTTTGTTCAATTCTTTGTTGGATTTGTTTAACTTTCAAATCAATAATTTGATTTAAGAAAGGTACAGTTTCAGGATCTTGACCTGGAGGTAACAATAATGATTGGTATGTATCCCAAAGTTGTTGGAAACATAATTCTTCATTAACTCTCTCGTGTTGAGAAGCTAATGATACTTGAGTAAAAGTTGTTGTACCTGATGCACTCCATCCACAAGCTCCTGATTGGAAAGATGGTGCAGAGTTTAACAATTGTACTTGTTGTGTGCCACGAACACCTAATTTAACTGTAGTGTTGGCAGGGGTTGTAGCTCCAATTAAGGCTTTTGCTACAATTTCTTGTGAACTTTGGTCAGTAAAACCAGTAATGCTGGATACTACGTAACTAAATTCGTCTTTTGAATAAACTTTCATAATTCGTTTAAATTTTATTTTTTTTAATTATTTTTTATTAGATTCTCTCATAGCCATAATTGCTGCAACTTTTTCTTCTGCAGAATCAGCATTTGAAATTTCTTTATTAAAGTCAGTTTTACCGTCAGATATTTTCTTAGCTGCTGGTTCTGATTTGAAAGCACTAAACTCATTGTTCATTGCTTCCATCTTTTGTTCCATATCGGACATTTTCTCAGAGATTTTCTTTACAAACTCTTTCAACATATCCATTAATTCAATTTGAATTGGTGAACCTCCATCATAACCTGCTGGCATTTCTTCATCATCTTCATAACCTTCACCCATTTCCTCAGAAACAGCTTCTTTGATTGATGCAATCATACCATCTTTAGTTTCAATTTCAGTACCATCTTCCAATTTGTGAACACCATCTGGTGCTGGTATTTCAGCGTCAGGAGTTATAACAACAACCTTAGCACCTTCTGCTAATGCGTCACCTTCAACCTTTACTTCTGTACCGTCTTCTAATTTTGCACTAACGAAAATTTCTTTAACTGTAACTATTTGGCTTCCAGTAACTGTAATTGCAAAGTTTTCTTGCAATCTATATTCACCATCTTCTAACGCCACTTGTTCAAATAACTCGTTGATTTTAACAATCTTATTACCAACTTCTAATTTAGGAGTTTGGATAATTGTATTATCTTCAAGTTTGAAAGACGCTAAAACAGGTTCATCAGCTATAAAACCAAACTGCACCATCAACTTTTTAATTTCGTTAATTGCTGTTTTTGGATTAGACATAATCTGTTTTTATTTTGTTTTAATTTATTGTTCTACTTCTAAATATGGAAATTTATATATATTCCCAAATTATTTTATATTTTTTATAATTTCAGCTACTTTTTTAAGGAACATCTCTTCTCTACAGAATGCTGCAACCTCTTCAAAGTAACCTGAAACACTAAATCCGTTCAATTCACCCTGTTTTACTTTGTTCCAAACATCTTCATTTTTTACTTTCATTGAAACAAACCAAGTTCCAATAGGTAATTCGTTATACCCGTACTTGTTGGACTTATCTTGCATATCTTCCTTAATCCAAGATTCAATTACATATACATCCTTTACAGCTGTACCATCGTGATTCTCGTCATTATTGTCAATATATTTGTTTCTCATATACTTCTCGGCAATCATTCTAATTGTTTCTGCACTGAAATAAACGTGGTAAGGGTTCCCCTCTTTGTCTTTTCTATAGATTTTTAAATCAGGAACCATTGCTGGTCCAATTACTATTCTCTTTTCTTCTGAATCAATTGCAAACTTTTGAAGTGACATATCATTCTTTCCAAATGAATTAACTTTTGATTCAGCCCAACTAAGTGCTGATAATCCACCCCAACTATCGTACATCAATTTACCACAACCATCGTCATAACTCTTTGAAGATTCTAAATCTACTTTGTGACGTGATAGGTATGAGTACATACGTTGGATTGTTTCCTCTGATATTGGTTCACCATTAGCAAGTTGATTAGCACGTTGTTTACCCACATCAGTTCCACAATCACCCCAACCATTCTCATCCACCCATTTAAGTACTGCCTTAGCATTGTTCTTAACAGATTCAGGATAGTCAGAATAACTTTCCATATTCTGTTTTTTCTTTTTCTTTCTAATATTAGGGTCTTCAAAACCACCAATTGTACCAACATCATATCCCATATCTTCTTTTAGATATTCTCTAATTTTCTCAATATGACCATCCATATATGATACATCGTGTACCATACCACTAATCTTATCTACTTCATTTATAATATCTTTAAAGTCATCAACCAAAACTACCGCTTCTTCATATTGATGTTGTGTTGCTAATTCAGATTTAATTACTTCATCCTCAATTCTAAATACATTATCTGCCACTTGTGCCGCACTTCTAATCATTCCGATGGTATCCTCATCATTATCCATAGATATTAGATGTTCAAAGGTTGCTTGTGCGCCAGGACAGATTTGGAAAAATCTTGTATGGTAACCATATACATTAAGATTTGGTGCAACAATTTCAAACTTATCTGCTCTAATTAATGGTGCATTCTTTTTAATTGCATCAATTTCATCAGGACTATTATCTATATGTCTTTGGACACGTAATTCTTTTAACTTTCTCCATTTTAATTGTCCTTCAGTAAAGAAAACTTTGTCCCTTGGGATACCCAATTCTTCAGCCACTCTATATACAGATTGACCATCCATTTTACGTCTTCTTGTTACAATTATAACCTCGTTTCCTTCGTTCATTAGTCTACGTGCTAAATCTTTACCTCTTTGAGTAGATAATGTGTCATCGTAGTCAATTGAGATTTTAGCAAAGTCTTCTTTAGATAAACCCAAATTCCTAATTGTTGAAGGTGATGGATTTGCAAGAGTTGGTCCTGTAACGGTATTTGGTTGTACAAAGTCTGGTGTGCCAGGAAGTGGAACACCTAATGGACCTGTTATTTTATCTTTATTTACAGAAGATTTATTAATTATATCCCCTGTTCTTTTATATAGAATTTGAAACCACTTATGTCTGCAATTAAATCCACCTCTCCACATTCTTGCACTATCACCAAAATCGTTGGTAATTGCTTCAATATCTTCATTTCTCCAAACTCTATTTTGTTGAATTAAAGTTTTACAGAAATTTCTTGTGGTTGGAATAATTGCACTTTGTGATATGTTTGGTGACAAATCATATTTAAATCTAACTCTATAATAATCAGTATCTAATCTTGAATCATCATTTGGGTTTGTTGAATAAAATTGATCCTTTTCATTTTCAATTACTTTTACAAATTCCCATCCCTCAGCAAGAAATTCTTCCTCTGATTGACCATATTTCATTAATTTTTCAAGATACAATTCATCTTCTCCGTCAGGAATGTGAAAATCTTCTTGTTTAACTTTATTAAAAAACATCCAATTAACTTCAATTGCTGGTTCATCAACAAGGGAAATAGAATCAATACCTGATAAATCATCATCTTCTTCTATTTTTAATTCATAAACTTTATCTTTCTTAATCATATTATTAAATATATATATTTTTATCTACCTTGTCCACGGTAAGACTTAGGTTTTTGTGATTTAGGTCCATAGGACTTTTTACCATTTGGTTGAGATTTTTTCTTACCAAAAGATATTTTGTTACTTGATTGTGACTTTCCTTTAGCCATATTATAAAGTGCTTAGATTTTTCAGTCTAGCCTGTTTTTCTTGTTCGTTTGTCATATCCTTAGATACAACATATGTTTTCATTATTAATGGTGATTGTTCTTGTGCAGGGTTACTTACAATTGGACTATCAGGTCTTGTAACCATCAAGTTTGGTGCAAATGATGTTCCACCACCCATTTGGTTTAGAGTTGATAATAAAGGTGCAAACATCGTTACAGCACCTCTTGTCATTACAGCTTCACCACCTTCAGCTTCAATCATTGTTCCACCTTGTGCGTGACGTGGACCATCTATATATCCACCTCTTGCATATCCTCTACCTAAATTATTTGATTGTTGTGAACTTGCGGTTCCTGATGTTCCACCACTATCACTTTCATCAATTGATTTAAGTTTACCAATACCTTGTGCTATAATTGTTGCAATTCCTAATCCTGCACTAATCTTTGCTTTAACAGCGTAGGCTGCAGCAATTGGGATACCTGCTGGTCCTAATGGTGCAACTGATGCTGAGAACGCAACAATAGCTCTTGATGTATCTGTAATGATACGTGCAATTGCAATAGTAGCTTCAACAAGTGCTGCCGCCTTTTGGATTTGTTTATTTTTACCAGCAATTGCAGATAATGCTGAAGCAAGTCTTTCACCTACTTGAATGGTCATATCTGCATTTGCACGTTTAGAATCTAATTCTAATCTATCTAATTCTAATTGTCTTTGAGTATTTTGTTGTCTATTTTGGATTAATTTATCCTCAATAATTTTGATTTGTGCTGCATAAGATTCACGAGTAATTTTCTTACCATCTAAATCAACCTGAAGTTGTTCCTTTTCTTTAACTAATTGTTCCTCAGTTGCAACGTACTCATTGTTATATATTTCTCTTAAATCAACAAAATACTTTTCCCACTGTGCTTTTAAACCTTTGTTACCAAAGATAAAATCACCATAAACAGTGTTAAAATCATTTTGTTGTTCTAATCTAATTCTATTATTATCTAATTCCTGTTCTTTTACACTTGTTGCTAATTCCTTTTCTCTTAATGCAGCTTCCTGTATTAATTGGAATTGTTTAATGTAGAATGAATCTTTAATTTTAAGAATGTCCATTGCATATTGAGTTTCCATATCCTTAAAGACTTTCATTTGTTCTTCTTTGGTACGTTTTTGAAACTCATAATCGTATTGTAATGCCGTTTTATCGTCATTTAATTTCTTAAGTCTTGCTTCCTCTTGTCTTCTTTGTTCATCCTCAATTGCTGCAATTTCAATATCAGCAATTTTTGAATTGTATGCTTCAACACGTTTAGTATCTTCTTCTAAAGCATCTTTAACTTTTTTAGCATTCTGTTGACGCATTAACTCTGCTTCAGCAAATGTTAGCTTATCGTGTTTAGTTTGGATACGTCTTTTTTCATCCAAATATCCTTGTAATACTTTTTTATCTGTTGCATCTTTATCTATCTCTAATTGGATAAGTGCATCTAATTCTTTTAATCTTCTATTATATTCATCCTCACCAAATTTCTTAACCAGTTCTTTTCTCTTATTCAATAATAATGCTTGATTATCATATTCCATAATTCCGTTTTCGATAATCTGTTTTGTAATATCTTGACCGTTTTTAAGGATTTTTGCATTAATTTCTTCTGATAATTTTGCTCTATCTTCTTCTGTTAATTTTCTATCGTTGGTTATTTTCTTTTGATCTTCGTATAATTGTTTATCAAATTCACGAAGTAATGCCAACTTATCTTTACCACCTTGTTTAGTAATTTCAAATATATCTTGTTCTGTTTTACCTGCAGCCTTAGCTCTAGCAACGTTTAATCTTATTGATAGTTCAATTGCTTGTTGGTCATTTTCAAGAATCCTTTGTTGTTCTTTTATTGTTTCAGTTAATCTTTTATTGGCTATATCTGCGTCCTCTGTACTTGAAACCCATTTATATATTAAACTAATTAATTCACCAATTAATACAATTGCAATACCAATACCTGTACCAATTAAAACACCTTGAATTGTTTTACCTAAAGTACTTGTCCAAAATGTTGCCGTTTTTTCTGCCGCAACAAGTCCATCTGTTGCAGCCGTTTGTAAACCAGCCCCTATTGCCGCTTGTCTTTCTGCATTAAATAATTGTAATTCAGCAGCGGTCATATCCTTAATAGGCTTGACAGCATTAATTGTTTTATTACCTAATGCATCCGTTTCAATTGATAATAATTGAGTTTGTTTTGCAGTACTACTGATTGCTCCTGATGTGGCAGCAGCATTAGTTGATACGTCTATTAAATTATCACTAAGATTTTCAGTTGCTTTTGCTGCTTGATTTGTAACATTTGTAACTTCATTTGTGGTACTGTTTAATCCCAAAAATCCTTTAGCAATATCAACAATATCATTACCTGTTTCCTTTAATTGGAACTGTAGGTCCTTTAAACTAAATGATGAAAATACCTTTAATAAATCAATTGCTCCACCAATTTGACTAGCAAATTGTCCAATAGGACCTGGTAATAAAGATAATGAACCAAATAAGTCTTTTGATTTTGCATTACTCTTAGCTAATTGGTCATTTGCATCACTTAATGCTGTTGATAATAACTTAAATTCTGCGGTACCTTCCTTAGTTTTACGTAATTCTGCTGTTAAAACCCTAACTTGTTTTTGTAAGTTGAGGGATTTATTAATAACAACATCAATAGGTTTACCATCAATATCATATTGAATTGATATATTATCACTCAGTTTCTTTAATTCACCAGTCTTTGCTACCGCATTATCTATCTGTGAACTATCAACACCAACAATAATGTCTAATTGTTTCTTAGCCATATTATACTAAAGTTTCTTTTTTCTCGTCTTGGAAGACTTGTTCAATTATGTTCTTCTCACCTTTTAATACGTTGATACTACTAAAATCAATAACAACATTCTTACGATTGTCTACTTGAGATTGAATAAAATCACCAAAATCTGTCACTGCAAGATTTTCTATATTAATTAATTCTTCGTTTTTATAAATTTCTAATTTCATATATATGTATATATTTTAAGGTATTGTACCACTATCTATTGTTATTGCTACTTGTTGTGTTGTTCCAATATCCATAGCATATGTATAATCTACCGCACTTCCTGATGAAGATGGACAAGTTGATGATGAACCATTACCATTCATTACACAACTAGTACTTGTTCCAAATGTAACATTATCACCTGTGCTTAAACCTGTTATTGTATATAGTGCTGAACAACCACTTGGTAATTGGTTACCTGTATAACCTGGTACATTTATATTACCTCCTCCATTTATACTATAGAAAAATGTTAATGTCTGTCTTATTCCACTTACATCTCTACCATAGATTTGTAAACTCTTAGAACCACCTCCACCACCTGATGTTGAACTAGGTGTTGGTGTTAGTGTTGGAGTTGGGGTTGGTGTTAAACCAGCTGTTGAACTTGGTGTAGGTGTTGGGGTCGGAGTTGGTGTTAATGCAGTTATTGATGCTGTATGATTAATAGGAAATACACAATTATGACCAATCATTCTAAATTGGAAATAATAATTACCTGTTGGGAATCCTAATGGTGAAACAATAGTATGGGTAACTGTTTCTGTATATGTTGAACCAGTAGTTACCGAATCATAAGCCGATTGTATTACTTGCCAAGGTTTTACATAATACCCATATATTGGGCTTGTAAAATGTAATGACCAAAGTGATATATCACCGTCTGTCTGAATAAATGGTTCCGCACCATTTCTAATCCAAGTTACCGTATAAGATAATTGCATTGTTGTTGAGGATGTTAATGTTGCGGTAAACCCTGAAGTAGTTCCAGATACACAATTATTGTTAATATCGTGTATTATTTCCGTATCATATACCTTTGGATTATTGTTTGGGTAAACAAAATTATAATCCGTTATTTCCCCTATATATTTTCTTCCCATATTATTAAATATAAATTATTTGTTTTAGTGTTTTAACAAAGGTTACTATTACCATTTGATTGTACTTGTATTAATCCATTTCTAAATATACCATTATATACTTCAAATGAACCTCCAAGATTTATAAGTCCATTACTTTGTATTGTTATTGTTCTAATAGGACTTATTGAATTACTAGATGAATTATAAGTACCTGTACCAGGATTAAATGAAGTATCAGTAGTACCATCTGAATTTAATCTTGTTACACCACTATATGGTATATTAAAATTACCTCCAACCATTATTTTATCTGTACTTGTAACTTCAACTGAATATATAATAGGTGAACCACCTAATAATGAATTAAAACTTATACTAGGTGTAAATGATGTATCAACAGAACCATTTGAATTTAATCTTACAATTCTATTAGATGTACTACTTCCATTAAATTGACTAAATGAACCTGCAACAATATATTTTCCAGTTGATTGCGTTGAACAAACTTGTGTTCCACCTGCAAAAGGAATGACGGTTTGTCCAGAATATGTTCCGTCTAATGTACCGTCTGAATTTAATCTTGCAGTACCTATAATTGATGTTCCGTTATATGTTGTAAATGAACCTGCTACAAATATTTTACCATCTGACTGTAATATCATATCATTTACTATTGCGTTAAAACCAGTTCCTCCACTAAATGATGTATCAATAGTACCATTAGTATCTAATCTTGTAATAGCACCTACTGATGTACCATTATATGTTCCAAAATTTCCAGCTACTAAAATTTTACCATCAGATTGTATTTGTATTTTATATACTGTTCCGTCAAAACCAGTTCCAATACTAAATGATGAATCAACACTACCATCTGAATTTAATCTTACAATTCTATTTCTAGTTGTTGCTAATGGATATTGTGTAAAATTACCACCGATTAATATTTTACCATCTGATTGAGTTTCAATTGTAAATGCGTATCTATTTACATCATTAAATCCTCCACTTATTAAACTTGAATCAAAAGTACCATTAGAATTTATTCTGATTAAATTATTTGATGTGGTACTTGCATCATAACTATCAAATGGACCTGAAATTAATATTTTACCATCTGATTGTAAATGTGATGTATATGCACGGCCAGGACTAGCACCATAAGTAAAACCTGTTAATTCCGTAAAGCAAGGTAATGCGCTAGGTGTTATAGTTGGTGTAACAGTATTTGTAGGTGTAGGTGTCATAGTTTTAGTTGGAGTTGGGGTTGGTGTTGGTATTGGAGTAATTGTTGTTGATCCACAATTAATTATACAATTAATTAATCCTAATAGTGCACTAATAATAACAGTTGCACCTGAACCAACAATTGTAGTTTGAACATTTCCATTACAATCAGTATATTCAATTGTAGATGAACTTCCACTACTATTATTCACACTATATTCAACACAAGGTCTAAATGTTTGTGTTGGTGTAGGTGTTAATGTATTTGTTGGTGTTACAGTATTTGTTGGTGTAACACTTGGTGTTATAGTTGGTGTAACAGTATTAGTTGGTGTAACACTTGGTGTAACAGTATTAGTTGGTGTAACACTTGGTGTTACAGTATTTGTTGGAGTAACACTTGGCGTAATTGATGGTGTCGGTGTATTAGTTGGTGTAACACTTGGTGTTATTGTTATTGTTGGTGTAGGTGTTGGTGTTACTGGTGTAAAACTTTCAACATTAACCAAATATTCAAAATTATAATCATTTGAATTAGGTAATATTGAATATGTTTTAGAATATACGTTTCCTACTTGACTTGTTGTACCTGTAACTACAACTGGTGATATACCTCTATTTCCCGAAACTTCATCAATTGAAAAGTCATATCTAACCGCATTAAACGTTGGTGTTGGACCATTTGATGTAATTGATATGGTTACAGTATCTCCGCTATATATTTGATATGAATATTTTTCCTCAATATCTAAACTGAAAAAATCTCGTTTATATCCATTTACATAAATTTCAACTAAATCTATTCCTATCAAATCATATAATTCTTCAAAAGTAATTAATAAAGAACCTCTAACTCTGCTACTTGAAACAGATGGAGTTGCTGAAGGTGTTGGTGTTGGAGTAGGGGTTGGTACAGTTGGTGCTGTTGAAGTACCGACTATTGCACCCATACTTGATGCTGTTGTTGTAAACGCTGTACATCCTGTAAATACGTTAATCCTTGCAAGTGTTTGACCACTACTAATTAAGAAAACGTCATTCTGTTGGTTATAAATTGTGTCAACAGGTTCTTCTTCTAATTGTAATAAGAAGTAATATCTCTGTGGGTCGTAGTTATAGTCTATTGCAGTACCATTTTCATACTGACTTTCAGTTGTTTCATATATATTATAAGGAATATATGGTGATGAAGCACCACTTCCAAATCTAATTGAACTGGTATAACCACTAACACCACCACCTAATACTCCTACAAAATAGTCATAAAGGATACTCCAATAGTATAAACTATCATAGATACTTTCTGTTCCTGTAAATTCTGTCTTGAATTTATACACAGTAGATGGTGTATCACAATAGTAATATTGGAAATATCTTGTTGGATAAGATTTAACACCTTGATTATATTGAACCAATTGAACTTTTGTTAATTCTCTATTGGTTAAATTAAAATCATTAATACTATTCCAAGTAAAGTATTGGTTGTTAATCTTAATTAAGTCATTTGCTTTAAGATTCTTTACATCTGGTAATTTCAAATCAAAGAAACCATCCAAATATCTTGTGTTCTTATCAAATGCGTTTGTTACTCTATTTTCATAGAATAAATTGTACATATCTTGATTTGTATATGCATTAAATAAACTTATACTATCACCAGCAATTGTTGTTGGTTCTTCTGAGTTAAATAATACACATATACTATCATTATTAATTTTATTGCTGTCAGGGTTACCCATCGGCATTGTATGAGATATTACTGGTGAAATTAATGCACCTGATGAACTTGTTCCATCATCTTTAGTTACTCTAAAATATCCTGTGGTAACTCCTGTTAAACCAAATTGATCTGTTGGGTCATTTAAGAATGGAGAAAAGTTACCTAAATTAAAAAATAGTTTAGGTTTTGTTTTTACACCCTTATAAATCCAATCTACCACCGTTCCAACTTCTTGTGAACTTTCTGTGTAGTTAATTCCCAATGGGATACCTACATCATTTGGTGCAAACTCAGGATTATTATTTGGATTCCATTTTCTTATTACTTCAGACGAAAAAGTTGTTTCAATTTTCTTTGTAGAAGATTTAAATTCTGTTGGATTATATACTTTATTTTCTCCATATATTCTTGTATTACTATCTTTAAATTGTTTATTACCATCATCACCATCTTCCATATCAGTTAAAACTAATTCAGATTCAATAAAGTTTCTTGCTGGTTGAACGGTAAATCCTTTATCCCTTGATATTTTATCAGTCCAATCATAAATGTCACCAGTACCCACGTAATAGTCATAAGGTTCAATTATAATTTGATTTGGAACATCAGGGTCAGGAATAAATAAAAGTCCAAATTTCTTAGCTATAGAGGATAATACGTCTATCTGTTTGATGTTTTGGTCTATAATTAAACCAAAGTCAACATAATCCCCATCATTTATTTGTATAACCTGATTTGAAGGTCTTGGTAAATAAGATAATGCTTTGTTCGATAATCCAGCATTAGATGTAATATTATCAAAACCAAAGTTGTATATATATTCAGGTTGGAATGGACAACCATATCCACAATCAACCCATTGTTCTTGTGTATAACTAAATGTAGTACCAGTTGTGTTTGCTGGTATGTTTATAGGTTGTTGATAAGAAAATGAACTACCATAACAAGGGTATGAATAAAAATTCCAATATAGATTAATATCTGTATTACATAACACTGGTGTTCCTGTACCTTTTTTAACCACATACAAGGTCCAATTATGAATTGTACGTGGATATGTTGTTGAACAATTAAACTCAGATTCTGCAACTATATCGTCAACTAAAATAACTTCTACACCTTCTAATCCAAATGTTTGAACTTGAGGTGTTTTATATGTTAGTTTTGTATTGTCATCACTAAAGTAACCATACATATAAAGTAACTTCATCCACGGACTGGTCATAAAATCTGATTTGATTGAATAACCGTATTGTCTAAAAATTAATTGTAATAACGAATAAACGTTTAATGTTGGTTTTAATTGATTATCTCTAACACCATCTTGAGGTGAATTAATTCTATATCTATCAACACCCGCAGCATAAGCAGCAGCGGTGTTTGCCCAACTACCTAATGTAGTTGTAGTATATAATGATGTACCTGTTATACCTGTGTATAATACAAATGTTGTGTTACCCGTTACTTGGTAATTGTAACCATTGTGTACAACAGGATAAAAATAATTTGATGGTACTTCTTTATCTGATTTTAATGTTTCATATCTCCAAAATTGTAACACATTATCTCTGTTGAAATAATGGTTCATAAAATAATCAGGGTCCCTAAAGTTTAAGTCTTTTAAAAGGTTGTTACCGATTGAACCATATAAATCTCCTACTGTTGAATATAATGTAACATCATATTCTATTTTACTATTAAGTACAGATGTACTATTTAATTTCAAATATCCTGTAAAGTAACTTTCGTCATCTACTAATACATTACAAGGTACTTTTTTTGTTACATCAAAGTATAAAGATGTTTGGTCAACTTCAAAGAAGTTTTCAAAGAACTTATTGTTCTTTTTTGAACCAGGTATTTTAACACCTACAGAATAATCTGAATTTCTTTTGGAAATATCTTCAATCTCTGCAAATGATTTATTAATTGTAATTGGAATATCACCGTATAAGTCTAAAAAATCATATTCAGGTACGGTATAATTTACCTCTTGTTGGTTTGGAATAAAGTAAACTTCAAACAAACCAGCTGAAGAACCTGTTGAATTTTGTTCAAATACAACCACATCACCTGTATTGATGTTAAAATAATCAGCATTAACTGAATTAAAACTATTAAATACATTTTTTAAAAATGCATCTTCAGGTCGTCTTATAAATAACGAAAAGTAATTTGCTCCAATACCAACAGAATATAATATTGTGTCAAAATAAATTGTGCCAGGACAAACAGCCTGAACCCAAAAACTACTACCATTTGTACCAAATGAACCTGTATATGGGTCATCTGATGTACCAGTACCTGCGTAAGTTACCGAACCAATTGAATCATAGAAATTCAAACCTGTAGTTCCTGTTACAGTTATAGCACTAGGTTTATTTGTTTGAACGCGTAATACAGTTTGTTGTAAACTCATATATTAAAATCCTTTATTGACAAAGAATGTATTTGCTACCTTCATTGTAATTCTATACTTATTTAATTTTTGGTGTTTCTTTGTGATAGTTTCAACGCTAGTTGATAAGATTTGTACAGGAGTTAAATCCTTATATACTTTATCTTGTCTATCAATTGGTGATATATAATCAGGTTTCATAATGTAAACTTGTGGTGATATGAACAATTGTTCTAACCAATTACCCACAGGTACAGATATAAAATCAGATTCTAATATTATTTCTTCTTCAACATCTGTTGCAAATGTCTTAACAGTTCTTGCCATATCCCTATCAGGTGATTGTAAGTTTGTTTGATAGTATCTATTATCATATGTTTGTCTTGATATTTTCTTTGAATCTTGTCTAAATGCTGTAAATGTATAATAATCAAATCCACCACGTGCGTTTAAAAACGCTAATCTTGTATTTTGAGGTTTACAATTATCATATAGATAGAAATAAAACGATTCAGAACTAGGTCCTAATGGTCCCACACTTTCTCTTAATGAACTATATGTCCACCAAGCATAGTATAATTGTACTCTATAGTATGCTACTATTGAATAATCTATGTTAGCAAAGATGTTTGTAATGTCTGCTGGTCCACAAGGAAGTGAAAAGACTTGTAATGTATCTGTAAATCCTGTTGGTGATGCCCAAGTTGTTCCACTAAAATTTAATTGTTGATTAAATGATGTAACCAAAGTATTATCTTCATTATAAAATTCAAACACCGCAAAGTCTGCTTCCATTAATTGTCTATCTCCTGTTTGTCCGTTTAGATAATAAAGTACGTAATTATCATCAGATTGTACATATTGGACACGTGGTGCATCAGTTAAGAATCTACCTGTATCTGATGGTTCAGGTAATGACGGACCATCCATATAAAACTGATTGATTGGTGAACTATCAAATTCTGTGTTTAATGTTTGTAATGTATTATTATTTAAACCATATACAGTACCCACAGTTTGATCAAAGTTTGGCATAATGTACTTCTCATCCAATTGGAATTGTCCTCCAACATAATCAAAGTATTTTCCTGTATTAGTAAATCCTGATAATGATGCATAACTTATTGATGTACTCGGTGTTGCAGTATAGTGATTAAAATCATTATTTGCGGTACCACCTGAAAACTCATTTACAATAGTTGAACCACTCAAAAACCTATACATATATTTGATATTAGCTTTGATGCTATTTGTATATGGATTATTCCAATTGATTGCTTCGGTTGTAGAAACCCAATCATTTAAATAATAATATCTATAATGTTCTGTTTCAACAAAGTTTTGATAATACTCATATGGACGAATATTAAATTTGTATGTGTATGTTGAACCTGATTGTGTTGTACTAAAGGGAACAAGTGCCATACTTCCTACTTGACTATCGTCAGAATATAAATCAACAACTAATTCCATTGATGATTGATATGTGTCGCCAGTTAAAATTACTTCAAATGAATTACCTCTTTGGTATATCATATCGGTACTTCTTCTAACTTGAGAAGGACTATTTATTGTTCCGCCTGATGGTAATGTTGTATATCCGAAACCCATATTAATTATTTTATATTTGCTGTTAAATTATATTCAATTCTATCCACTAAATCTTCAAATGCTAAGTCACCTAATAACATTACAATGTCATCATTTGTTGCAATTTGTTCAAATAGTTTATCTTCAATATTAGCTGGTCTAATACCAAATTTTTTGATATTACTTTGGATTGCAAATGCCATCCCCTTTTGTAAATCAATATTGAATCTTATATTTTTATCCTTTACCCATTTGATTAACACATCCATCGGTAAAGGTTTCTTATTTTTCTTTATTCTACCTTTGTTTATAATATACGCAGTTGCAACTTGAGATTGTAGTGCACCGTATTTTTGGTTGTTTGAATCTGTGGCTGTTATACCTCTATAACCCATCCATTGCATAATTGCTGAAACAGGTACACCCTTCTTACCTGGTGCTCTACCTGATTGTACCCATTGAAAATAATCATTGGCGAACAATTCAATTGCAATATCTGTGTTCTTTCTAACTACTTTAACCTCAATACTATCTCTTAAACTACCAGATGCTACCTTATTACCCATACCAAATTTGGTATTGCCATAAGGATAAATTGGTTGTTCCAATAAATCCTTTAACATATTGTCAATAAGTTCAGCTATCTGTTGTGCGTTTATCATTAGTCAGTTTGTCTTATGTGTCTTAAATAACTTATTTGGTCACCCACTTCAACGGAACAATCGTATATTCCATCCCAAGATTCCATATCAACAAAATCTATATAATAAGTATATAAATTTTCATTTACCTCACTTACCAGATAAAAATCTTTAACGATTGTATCGTTAGTTAAGAATAGTTCTATTTTTTCTTTATTTGTCATATCGTTGTTCCTGATATTGGAGTTGACCATTCAGGTTGGTTTAATATTTCTAATATCTCTTCA
>Ga0247723_1000322_pt1 | contig 32748 bp, 38 predicted proteins | sample MSEWelMarce5H_FC_FD_189079 | JGI IMG/M metagenome (GOLD analysis project Ga0247723, IMG submission 189079) | Subsurface sediment microbial communities from gas well in West Virginia, United States - MSEEL Well Study Marcellus 5H_FC | ecosystem: Environmental > Terrestrial > Deep subsurface >... | reverse complement strand
AATTCATATTCATTAGCAAAGTCTGGACTTTGGCGTTGAGGAGTTCCCTTGAATTGAGCGCGTTGGTCCCTAACCCAAGATGGGAAGTCGGCAAGCATCTTGTGCAAGTCTTCTTTGTTGATTGGCGGGTAAGTTCCAGGCAGTTGAGCCTTAGGCATATTCTGCGGAGTACGAGGCTCGCCAAGAATTCCAGAAGTATCTAGTGGACCTTGTAGGTCTTCTGCGTTGTAAGGACCAAGTGGAGATGCCAAGTCTTCTGCTTCTACCTGCTTGGTGTCTTTAGCGGACACGACTACAGACTGACCGTTTTCCATCTTGACAGTTACATTGCCAGAGCCTTGGTCGACATTGGTAATGATTCCATTACCTTGACCCTTTACATTTACATTTTTACCTTGAGTAGCAAAACGACCGCCACCATCACGAACCTGCTTCTTAGCATTTTGTGCTCGTTCTTGTGGAGTGTAGCCATCGTTTACTGCGCCACCGCCCTCTCCAGCAGCAGTGATTACATCGTCAATGAAGTTCCAGTCTTCTTCTGCTACAGCATCTGCTGCTAGAAGAGCCTCGTCTTCGTCGATGTCTTCGATAGAAATGTTTTTGTGTGGATTTACATTTAGTCGAGCACAGATAATAATTGCTGATTCAGGGTCAATCTGAACATGGGACTTTTCACAGTTGTCGTATGGGTCGTCTAGGGACTTGTCATAAGTCCAAACATCGCCATTTTCAATCTCGCCTAGGTCATCCCAAGTACCGTCATCCCAAACATAGACCTTGCCATCAAAGTCAATCTTGTAGATACGGTCAATACCAGAGCCGTCTAGACGAACACGAGCCAAGAAGTCTGGAGCAATGCTCTCATCAAGACTGTGTACATCTTCAAATGGTGAGATGTCAGCGTGTAGGTTCTCAGAATAGCCAGCATCTGCCTTTAGAGCATTTACATTTTCACGCTCAACGATTGCTTTAGACCAACGCCAAGCGGCGTCTCCACCCCAAAGCGCCCAAGCGATACGCCCGTTGCTTGGGAACTGGTCGTCTCCAGGCTTCCAGCCTTTACCCTTTTTGTCAACTTCGTGACGAGGGAAGTACTTAGCAATGTGGCGAACCTTTTCAATACCAATCTGTCCACCCTTAGCAAGAGTGCGAGCAGTGTTCAAGCCGACAGGAGTTCCGCCACGCTTGTGCTCTTTACGCCACTCAAGGGCTTTCTTAGCCTCTGCTTGTACGCCAGTTGGTATGGTGTATAAACGAGCGGAAGCCAATAAAGAAGATTGATTTTCCGACAAAAGTTGTAAAGCAGAGAAAGCCAAAGTAGAGGATTCGCTAGTGAATCTGTGCTCATCTTTGACAATAGCCTTATCAGAAATTAGAGTTTCGGTGATAGGACCCTGCTCAGTTACAGCATTAAATAGGGTATTTACAGCGACATAGTCGTTTTCATTGGAGTAGTAGGCAACATCTCCATTAGAGCCTAGGTAATTAAAACTCATTATTTACCGCCATCTAGTGAATCTTCTAGTACATCTTTAACTGGGTAGACCCCATCAACTTCGTCGTACTTGTCGACAAGCCCTTGAATCTTGCTTGGGTCAATCTCAACCACTGCCAAATCTTGGTAATAATCCAAAGAGATATCTGTCTGCTTCCATGTGTAGTTCAATCTAGTGAATGTTCCATAACTAGATAGATAGTTCAAGGCAACAACAGTTGGAGAGTTCTCAGAGTAGTAGGCGTAGACTGCTTCATACTCAGGGGTAGATTCAGGAACTTGAACGCCTAGATACTTGCTAAGTGCCATAGAAGAGCGACCAATTACAATCTGCTCTAGAACACTTACAGGAATTTCAGTTTTGCAACTTGAAATCCAAATACCGTCTTCTTCGTTTAGATTACGAATAACCCAGTTTTTGGTGTCAGCCTCAAAAGTAATGTAGGCACCGTTATTATCTGAACCGAGTTTTGCCACATCTACATCAAAATACTTGATTTCACCTTGAGGCAGAACAAAGTAGAGACCTTTGTACTCGCCAGCAGGTTCGTAATAAGCACCTAGAATAGCCGTAATTTCTTCCGGGCTTTCTGCCTTTTCCGAGGCATAGCCAGACAGCACACCGATGTCTTTATAGACGACACCGAGTGTGTCAGAATTCAGAGAGAACTCAGGATTTTGAGGCATATTCAGGTATCTCCATTTGGATAACTTCTACAATAAAGTTTATCTTAGTATTCGGTTGGTGTGTTTAGGATTTCGACACTACGCTAGCCAAGGTGGTGTTTCACCTTGCCACTGTTGTTGTTGTCTTCTCCTAGGGGCTGGTCTCGGTGCGGGAGCAGGAGCAGGTGGAGCAGCAGGTGCAGGTGCTGGTGGAGTAGCAGGTTGCTGCGGTGCCATAGAGTCAATTGCTTGTTGAGCGTATCCCATAGCAGAATCTTTAGCATCTTGCTCGTTAGCGTGGTTTGTCACTGCCACTGGTGGAAGTCCAGCATCTTTATCTGCCTTAGATGACCAGCCAGCAACAATCCAACCACCGAAAGGTCCAGGGCTTATGCCATAAACAGGTGCGTTATTGGCATCAATTCCAGGAACTCCATCTAGACCTAGATAAGACTTACCGTCAGAACCAGACTGCCACTGCAAAATGTTTGCTGCTTGCGGAGCCTGTCGGTCAGCAATTGCTTGACGCATCGCTGCTTCCGCTTCTTCAGGTGTGTCAAAAGAACCAGTGGCGATAGGATTCCTATTGCTTAGGGCATCTCTAGGGTTTTCGTGAATACGAGCAGTCCATTTACCGTCAGTACCCTTTTCAGCAATTCCGTACTCCTTGTTTCCATCGTGGAGAGAGAACATATCTGGACCTAGGTCAGTGCGCTGGTGGTTAGATACTGCTGGCTGAGCCACAGGAGCGGGTGCTGCTGGGGCTGGAGCAGGTGGGTTTCTTCTGTCTAGTTCTTCTTGAACAGCACCGTTAGCCTTGCTTTCAGCATCGTTTTGAGACTTAGCAGAGAATTCACCGATAGGTGCTCTTCTAGCCTCGGCATCTGCTTTATTAGCGTAAAGGTTTCCGACCCAAGTAGAAGAATCTGCATCATACTCGACTCTTGCCACTGGACCATTAGGGTCGTTTGTGTTCTCTAAGAAATAGCCTTGACCGACAGCGGTTCTTCTGTAACCGCTAGGTCTTGGGAATTTAGCGTCAACTTGTCTAGGCTGTCTTGGTGCTACAGGAGTGTCATAGTCAATCAACTTACCATCTAGACCACGAAGACCAGCAGCCATTTCATTGGCTTTCTCGATTGTGTCTGCTCGACCAATCTTCCTACGACTCTTGCGGTCAATGATGTCCCAGTAGTTGCCATCTCTGCCAGCGTGGTATCTAACAAAACGCTCACCAGGTTGAACTGGATTCACTCTTGGTCTAGGCAGTCTTGGTGCCTGAGCAGGTACTGCCTGAGGTGCCTGAGGTGCCTGAGGCTCTGGTGCTACAAATGGAGCCACTGGAGGTAGGTTATCTATCATAGTGGTCCAGTTTGCTGGCCAAACGGTTCCGTCTTCGTTCTCAAAATACGGCTCACCGTTACCTGTCACAAGCCTAGAATTAGGATTAGGTTGTCCTATTTCACGAAGTTCTTCAGGTTCGCCGTCAGCACTAACATTGAACTTTTGCTCGCCGTTTCTGACCACTACGCCGTTGACATTTGCTGGGGTGTCTTCCGCAACAGGCAGCCCATCAAGAGGTCCCGCTGGTGGGGTGCTTGGGGCAGGTGGAGTTCCACCGTTTCCGCCACCTGAATCATTGCCATCATCTGGAGTGTCTAGCAATCCACCTTGAGCGTAAGTTTCAATTTTTCCTTCGACATCTGCAATAGCATCAGCCAAGTTGTCATACTCGTTCTGGTCGCCATTGAATACATCTATTGCCAAGAACTTGCCGTTTGGAGCAACTTCTACTCTTCCAACTTCATTCATCTCGTAGATGAAGAGTTGCTCTCCGTTAGGTCTGCCTCGACGGATAATTTCTTTACCGCCGATAGTTTTGCTAACAACAGAGTCAGTCTCGTTAGGTGTTGCTGGCGGAGTAGCGTTAGGGTTTCTGCCAGCATCTTCTTCACCCTTTTGACGCAAGATTTCTGCGTTTAGGGCTTCGTTACCATTCATGCTGTTGATAGCAATCGCTTCTGCTACACGGCGGTCATCACCATCGTAGAGAATCTTGTCGGCATCGTTAAGTGCTCTAGGGTCAATTGCTCTAAAGCCACCGTTAGGAGTTCTCTCGACTTTGATAAATGCTTCAGCGCCTAGGTTCTCTTCATTAGCAGCGACAAACTTAGTGCCCTCTGGGGTTCTCACAACATTGTAGCGATTTGCAGGGAAATCGTCATCCCAGAACGACTGAACGAACTGAGCGTCTCCAAGGTTTCTAACTCCACCTGGAGCCTCTCCTCTGCGGTCATTGCCTCTAGGGAGATTTATGAGTGTGTTGTTTGCATCCGAGTTGGCTGGAGCAGGGTTAGGGACAGGTCCAGCAGGATTTTGAGCCTGAGGAATCTCGTCTGCTCTAATCAGAGTAGGGTTGCTGTTGCCTGGGTCTGTAGGGCTGGCTGGAGGGAAATTAGTTCTGTCAGTTTCCCGTGCTGGTGGCTGACCAGCATTCCTTTGGACAGCAAAATCTCTAAAGATTTTGTCTGCTGCTACTAATGCTTCTTCTCTAGTGTCATAAGTTTCCTGAGCAAACACATTATTAGGGTTATTAGGGTCTCTTAGCCAATTACTTACTCTAAATTGACCGTTTTCTAGTACTTGAATGTCAGCAACTCTGCCTCCATTTTCAGGTACATCTGGGTGGGTGAACGCAAGGAATCTTCCACCAGGGAAGTTAACAAGTTGTCCACCTTGATTATCTAAGAAGTCCCTAACTTGTGCTCTAGCATTAACTGCGTTTGTCAGAGCAATAGCATTATTGTCGGCATCGTTTGCTGGGGCAGGTGCTACTGGTTGCTGACCGGGTAGAGGCATAGGGTCGATAGGTGGGTTGTTGTTTCCACCATCGTTTGGACCCTGAACTGCTGGAACTGGTGCTGAACCATCTCCACGACGAATAACTTCTAGACGACGAGCCGCTGCTTGGTGCGGTCTGTCATCCAAATCCCACTGGACAAATAGTTGGTCTGAATACTCGTAGTTTCCTTGACGCTTAGCGTTTAGAACATAAGGCTGACGACGAACAACGGTTCCCTCACGGTGGTTACCGTTTCTGTCTTCAATTGGCTGACCAAATGCGTCATAGTGCTTGACTCGGTCACCAACACGGACAATAGTTCTGTCGTCTTTAGAAACATAAGGAATAGCATTTACGCCAGGGTAACTGCGGTTAGCCTCAAGGCGGTCAATGATGTCATCAAGTTGGTTTCTAGTAAAGATGTTTTGGTTTCCACCTAGAACTTGGTTGATAATATCTGGTTGAGCCACTCCTCTAGCAACGAGGTTCTGAACATAAGAAATAAGAGCATCTTTAGCAGCGTTTCCAGTCTTCTGAATACCAGTGTCACCAATGTATTGGATATTTTGGTCTGGTACAAAGATTGATGGAAGCATTTGACCAGTTGCTGGGTCTAGGATTTCAGACGACCTGTCTCCACGCTGGTTGAATCCATTTGCTGGGTTCTGAGCGTTTACTACAGGCAGAACTTCACGGCCCAATCGACCAAGAGTTACCTTAGGAGAGTGAGCAGGTTCGGTGAAGTAGGCAGACACGGCTTGACCAGTAGGGTTTCCGTGAGCGTCTAGTTTTTGCTTACGAACATAACTCACAAACTCGTCTGAGTTCATTTTGTGAACTATAGCCTCGTAGCGGAATACCTCACCATTTGCTTGTCTGTGCTCACGCTGACCCACAATTAGGTCTCCGTTAGGCAACTCACGGTGGTTAGGGTACTGAGCCTTTACGCGGTCTAGAACAAGACGGGCTTGCTCACGACGCCTCACTACCTCAGGGTGTGGTGGAATAACTCTGTTGTCTGGTTCTACAGTTTCGTTTCCAATGGCGATAACGCTATTGTTTCCAACTCGGTAGACGCGCAATGCTCCATCGTCTCCGACTACACCGACATTGATAGTGTTGTTGTCGCCAGGAGCGGTGAACACAACATTTGCGTTTACTTTTCCAAGGATTCTTTGTCCAACACGCAAACGGTCAGCACGGATTGCTCTTGCACCTGCTACGGCACCAACATTGTCTAGGCTACTGCTGTTGATAGGAGCACTGTTTCCAGCCTCTCTAATAGCACGAGAGTCAGCAATTTCTGCTGGGTCGCGGTCTTCAGCATCTCTAAGTTGGTTGATGATGTACCCAACTTCACCAGTGGTTGGCTTCTCTTGAGACAAAATGGCACGGAATAGTGCTCTTTGCTGTGGAGTAGCACGCTTCTGCTCAATTAGGCGGTTAGCGTAGTCTGTTTGGGCAGTAGTAGTCTCGTTGAGGAAACCCTTTTTGATTTCAACTAGAGATGCGGCATTAGGGTTGTACTCTCCGTTGCCACTGATTGGCTTGCGTGGTCCACCAGCATTGAATCTGTCGTGGATTTGCTTTGATAGCCAAGAGTCAGCGTCTTCCTTTGAAGTGAATATACCCTTTAGAGCATTTCCGTTTCTGTTAGCACCATCACGACCAGTGATTTCATCTGGCATATATGTAGCAACCCAGTTTCCATTACCGATAGGTTTGATGGTCCCAAGGGTTGTTCCACTGGTAGTTTTTGCCTTTAGGCTTCCGTCTCTGTAGTCGCCAACTTCAATCTGCTGGACACCTGTGATTACTACATTGCCATCAGCATCTCTCATACCAAATTGACGGAACGCTCTGTAGCCATCAGCATCTCTACCACTGTCAGACGGGGTAGGTACTCCAGCGTTGCCTTCTCCATCATTTGGAGGGGTAGGAGGGTTGATTGGTCCGCCACCGTTTCCAGCCTCTGGAACATCGGTATCGCCAGCAGGTTCATTGCTAGGTGATGCAGTCCAGTTTTGCTCTAGGTCGTTTAGTTTCCCAACTACAGTTGCAGTTTGTCCGTCGAACTGGTTCCAGTAAGAACGCTGGGCTTCTTGTAGGCGAGCGCCTCTTCTCCAGTAAGAAGTACCGACTTTGCCATTGCGCTGCGCAGTGCTAATGTCTAGGTCTTGGTCACCAATATCGGCAACTATAACTTTATGCTTGCCCACAGAGCCAGGAATGTCAATCTCAAATGAACGAGTAGAGATAGGGTCAACGGAATTGCCCAAGTGGTCCAACATCATTTGCTGAGGAGTAGGGTCTGCTTCATCTACGCTGTTCTTACCGTAGTGAAGTGGAGCCAGTTTGTTAGCATAGTGTGCTTTAGCAGTCGGGTCAGCAGAGCCAGGCTGTACAAATAGGTACTCGTAAGTTCCATCAGCCTTACGCTTGCGAACCATAAGAGAGACAACACCAAACGGGCTGTGCCTTTGGATTCCATTAGCGTCAATGAAGTCAGGAAGACTCTCAAGAAGATTGCCCTGAGCATCTCTAGGAATACCAGCGGCTGGCACATCCTTAGTCATAAACGGTAAGTACTCTGGAACAATGTCTCCAGCCTTTAGTTCAGACTTCACTCTAGGAGGAATGGCTGACCAGTCGTTAGGAATAAATACACCGTCAGGTCTAACTCTTCCAGCAAAGCGAACTTGTCTCTTACCGTTAGGTAGAGTTGCTCCGTACTCATAACCGTTGTCTGCCAAGTTTGGCGGAGTAAGTCCTGGAGCGCGTTCTGGCAGTCTAGCCGAAGTACCCTGAGGAGCAGACTCATTAGGGTCAATGCCCATGTACTCTAGAATCTCAAGACGGCGACGCTTTAGACCAGCCTTCATAGCCGCGTTGTCGATAGGGTCAACTATGATTGAGTCAACTAGAGCGTCAATTCTTCGGTCATTTAGAGGAAGAATAGTTCTTCTAGCAATTGCCTTTAGAGCATCTACAGTAAGTCCGCGGTTAATGTGACCTGGCTGATTCTCTCCATTAATTCTGCCTGTAGCCATGAAATCGCCAAAGAGTGCGTTGCGGTCTCTAACCATGAAATCTAGAGCATTTCTATTGAAATGGGCGTTGCTACCAATTCTAGAATTTCCTGCTGCGTTGTAGAGACCACCGCTACCAGGGTCGCATCGAACTCCACGAAGAATTCCATTGGCGTCTCTAACAATAAAAGCATTACCTGAGTTTTCGTTAACCTGTAGGTCCCACTGCTCTACAAGAGCGTCAATCATTAGACCTTCGTGCATATCGGCAATTGCCTGAGCATACTCTGGGTTATTAAACTCTGAATCAAAAATATTTGTCCATCTAGAGTTTCTAGGGATAATATTTTCTTGGAAAGCGTCTGCAAGTAGGATTTTTTGGTCATTACCTCTTTGGACAAGACCCAATCTACCCTCGGTTACTTGGATGCCGAACAGTCTGTAAAGAGCGTGCATAGCGGACTCATTACGACCCTTTTCCTCGCTACCAGGCTTAACTTTGAACTTTCTACCGTCAGGTAGTTGGTAAACTAGGGAGTCATTGACGCCCCTACCGCCACCCATTTGCGTAATAGGACCTAGGTTAGTGGCATTGAGTAGGTTCTCAACCGCTCCTCTTTCAGCAAGGAAAGCATTGAATTCTTCATCGGTCATCATACTGCCAGGAATTAGAGTATCTACATCTCCAGCATTTTGAGCAGCAGCCATCTCAGCGGCCAAGCGTTCTGCCTCTACACGCTCTGCGGCAACTCTTCTTATTTCAATAATTCTTAGACGCTCTGCCTCGGCTGCCGCCTGAGCAGCGTTTCTTCTTTGTTGCGCTGGGTCTAGAATCTGAACATCTGGGGCAACCTTGTCATCTTCTCCAAGACCCAAAATCTTCTTAATTCCATTAGGTCCGAATAGGTACTCGTGCGCTTCAGTTTTAGTGTCAAAATATCTAGTCTGTCCAGCGCGACCAAAAATAGCGCTGCCATCTGCATTTCCATCAGAAGATACATTTACAATCCAACTGCGTGAGTTTCTTCTAGTAATTTTTGCAGTTATGAAAGATTCTTCAGTTCCGCTTGCACCTTGTCTTCTAAGAGAGACGGTAGCGTGTACCCAAGCGTTATCTGGCGAACCAGCGTTTCTCCAAGTAGGGTGTGCACCCTTTTTGACATTGGTGACTAACTGTAGAAGTTCTCCACCCTTACCGACAAATTCTGCTGTAGCAGTCTTGGAAGAGTTATCTTCGGAGATAGTCGGAGCATTGTATTGAACTGGAATTGCTCTAATAGCCTCAGCGTAAGTCTGAGCCGATTCAAAGGTCGGAACTCTAGAAACAGAACCACTATTTACAGCGAAGTGCTTACCCCAAAGAGATGCTTCATCTTTAGAGTTGAAAATTCTAGTGTTACGAGGGACACCGTTCATTCCATAGGTTCTCAGAATGAACTTTCCAGTAGTTCCATCGGGGACAACTGTGTAAATTGGGTAAGCAACTTCAACACCATCAGCATCTCTACCTATAGAAGCAACTTGCTCTACGGTGTCGCTAGTGTCGACCATTATGTACTTACCGCCACCAGTACTTCTGACTGCGTCTGGAATTCTTGTATCTATAACTCCATAAACTCTACGCTCGCCACCCTGACCATTACGAGGGTTTCTTATGGTGATACCGTCAAAGTCGGCTTCAGGGTTGTCGTCGTTCAGTACGCCAATCTCAGTGAACGCTGCGTTCTGTCCTGGGTCTATTGCTCTGCGGTTGTTTAGAATTCCAGGCGTGTTCTCTAAGTTGTGTTGCCTCTTAATGTGAGTGCTAATGTCAAAATTAGCAGCCTCAAAACTGTCATAAACGCCGTCAGCAGGTCTCTCGCTAAAGTCACCCATGTACTGGTCAGATAGTTTGGAAACCCAAACCTCATACTTACCATCTGCGTTTCTTACAACCTTGACAAGTTTTGCAACTTTAGTTGCGGTTGCTGGGTCAGTAGGGTCGTTGACTCTCTCAACATCGTAGTTGTATTGAGTAATTTCATTGGCTGAGTTTCTTTTCCTACTACCGTGTCCAAGTTCTTGACCAGATACTAGACGAGCACCATTGTTGTGCTCTTCCCAGATGTCGTAAGACTCTCCATCCTGAGACTCCACAACTTTCACAGCACTGTGTCGTCTTGGTGGCACTCTTAGGTCATCTCTAGACGCCAAAACACTATTGATGTCTACACCTTGGTACTGTAGAGCATCACGAATTGCCTCTAGTGGTACATCAACTTGAGAGCCATTAGCGAACTGTAGTTTTACAGTTCTCTTTTTGTTGCCTATAGCGTTGGTCAGGGCGTTCTCTAGTCCAGCAGGGGAGAAGTTTCTGGCAATCAGTTTAGGGTTGTCGGCAGTGCCATCGATGTAGAATCTGCGGTTTGGAATTTGAGGAGAGTATGGGGTACCACTAATCGCAATTCCACCGTCTTCAAATCGGTAGTTAGCGTTGTTTGAAGACAATGGCTGTAGGTCTAGGGCTGGGTTGCCACCGACATTCTCTTCTTGACGCTTGACAACATCTGCGTGAAGAATTGCGTCGTCTGGGATGAATCTTCCACCGATGTTATCGAAAGCGGTAGGCTCATCGAGTTCGCCAATTTCTGCCCTGAGAGCGGAGATTGCTGAGTTTAGGTTCCCTAGGTCAGAACGAGCAGCGTTTAGTGCTGTTTGGTTAGGGTTTGCTGGGTCTCCAATAATTTCATCGTAGATTTCAGCAAGCATTTGGTGGGCATCTTGACCCTGTTGCTCAAGCGCCTTGAAGATAGCGTCAGGGTTTACATCGCCCTGCTCATCTCCTCTATCGCCAAAAGGTAGAGAAGCACTTCTGCCTTGGTTTGATACTAGGCTTTCTCGCAATGCTGACAGCAACTGCTCGGCAGAGAATTTTTGAGCAAGATTTACAGGTTCTTCTGTCCAGCCAGCAGGATTATTAGGTTGCGCTCTGCGTGGGTTGAAAGGCAAGAAGTTTTCTACTTGTCTAACTCCAGTCGGCACTGTCCATCTAGAGAAATTGGCGTGTCCAGCAAACGGGATGTCCATCATACGAACAGCGTCTGCTCTCATTTCCTGAGGCTTGGTGTAGTTGTTGTCTTCTGGTCTAAAATCAGTGGCAATAATTTTATTTAGCAGGTCATCAAACTTGGTTTCATCTAGGTTGTTTCCCTTTACTCTAGGGAACAGTCTGTCAAGTTCTGTTCTACCAGCCTTGATGTCGTTCATCATCTGAACTACTTCATCTTTGGTCTTACCGTCTGCGTAGACGGTGCTAAGTAGGTTGTATTGAACATCCCACTTGCTCCAGTCATCCTCGCCAGTGATGTGGTCGCGGAAGATTTCTGGAATTAGAGGCAGTGTTCTAGCCTTTTCAGCATCTGAAAGTTGACCGTAGTGGCGCTTTACATTTCTAAGTTCAGCAGCAAGTCCATAGGTGAACTTGTCCAATTTAGACTTGTTGTCAGGTGCTCCACCGCTGTTGTTAATAGTTAGACGCTTTAGCCAACCGCTACCATAATCTCTTTGGTTTGCTAGGTCTAGAGGCTTGTACTCGCCATCAATCCAGCGCAAGGCTTTCATTACCTTGAAGATTGTGCCATTAGGGTTGTTTTGGTGGACAGCCTTATCAGCCTGAGTTCTGTCGTTGTCACGCATATCAGGGCTTAGGGTCTTGCTGTAGAAGTTTCCGTTAGGCATAAGATTGCCACTGTGAGAGTATCTAGCACCAATTCTTGTTGCTACCCAACGGTTTAGAAGTGTAAATCCAGATGCTAGACCTAGCGCTTGAAATTGTTGAGATGTACTAATTGAGCCAGCCATACCTGGAACCTGCATATTAGTAGGGTAATTTTCTCCGTTACCGAACCCTCTTCTTTGAGCGTCAGATGCCGATAGTCCACCAGCCCTTTGACCCAAGGAGCCGTCTGGGTTTATTTGATAAGCCTCGACCGAACCATTGTTCCATTTGAATAGGTAAGGTTTTCCATCTTTAGCAACAAGCAGAGCGTCGAATGATGAAAGGATAGTTTTACCGTTAGCAATTCCTTGAGTTCCAATTTCAGTTTTGACTGAATTAGGGACAATTTGGAAAGTACCTAGTCTGTCATTTACTTGCTTAGCACTGATATTGAATTCCAAGCCTTTTTCAGCAGGGTTGCCGTCGACTTGGTTTTGGTGCATAGCGTTGATAACAGCAGTAACACGCTTAGCCACAGCGAACTTGAAAGCAAAGTCATCTTGCTTACCATCTAGTGCCGACTCTTTTAGACCAGTGATTAGTTGTGCTCGGTAGTTTTTTAGGTTGGCGAGAATATTCTTGCCACCAAGTCTGGTAGCACCAGTAAAAGGGTCCAAAGAATCATCGGTGAGCCTTGATTCGTCAATCAAGTCAGCGTTGCTAGCAAGTTGAGAATCAATCCACTGCTGAATATTTTGAGCAGTGCCACTAGGCATAACTGACTGCGAGCGTTGGGTGAGAGGGTTTGACCTTTGAGGAGCGATTCCACGCGCAAAAGCGATATCTCCAGCATTTAGTTCTATGGCAGCAATTTCAGCCTCTGCTCCACCAACAAATCTCTTGACTTCTTGTTCAGCAATTCTTACTGAGAATGTGCCGTCAGGGTTTCTAACTACAGAGTGTCTGTGGAAGTCACCATTTGGCTTTTGATAGAAGACTCCGTCTTCAAGTCGCTGAGCAATAATCTCGGAAAGTATGTCTCCAGGGATATCTGCGTAAGCAAGTCGCTGTGGTCCAGCAGGTGCTGGAGTAGATGGGGTGCTAGGGGGAGTTACAGTCGGTGCTGGAGGGGTAGCGACAGCCTGTGGCTCTTCGGCTTCTTGAGCAATTCTTGCCTTAGCCTCATTCTCGCCGTCTTCACGGGTGGAGTGAGTTGAAAGTACTTCTGGGTTCTGACCTGGCTTATTTCTAGTAACTTGCCAAGCCTTTCCGCCACCAATAGCGACAACCTGAATTGGATTGATGTCACCGTTTGTGGCTTGGTAAAGGGTCATACCCTCGCTACGGTTCTCAACTATCCCTGCTGGCATTGGAGCCTCTGCTGGAGTTGCTGGGCGACCAGCGATGTTGTTATTTCTAGCCTCAGTAATTTTGGCGTGAGCGTGGTTCACAGCCTCTAGAGGAGTATCAAAAGTTTCACTTGCGACATTGCCATTATTGGAAACGCTGGAGTTGTATTCTCCACTAGGCAATCGAGTAACAGTAGCCTCAATACCAGCACTGGCAGCGTCACCTCTATCGCCTGACAAAATGTAAGTGTCTAGGTCAGGTCTGCGGAAACCGAAACCAGTAGGGGTGTCGCCAGCGTTATCAATCGCATCGGAAAGAGGGTTGACATTTTGATTTGCTGGAGCCTGAGGTGCTGCTGGTGCTGCTGGCTGTTCAATCAGGTTGCCGTTTTCATCAACAACATTGTAAGAAACATGGGGAGTTGCCTTTAGGCGAGCCTTTTCTTGGGTAGCCTTTTCGGTCTCGGTAAGTGGCTCATCATTAGCAAGTTGCTTGTCAAGTGAGTTAGGAGCACCCTTGAACATAGTGGCAATTGGTTCGATGTCGCGGTCAAGAACTTGACCAATGCGGTTTCCGTTGATGTCGAAATCAACGCCAGCCTCTTCCAAATCTTCTAGGCTAATAATCGCCTTGGCTGCTGTTGCTACTGTTCCAGGAACTTCGTAAACGCCAGCCTTGTATCCATCGCCATCCTTGGCAATGTAGACGCGCATATAACCCTCGCGTTGGGCAGGTCCAATGTAGCGACCAATCATACGAACTACAGAGCCGTCAGCCTTACGACCCCAGAACGAGATGCCACCACCCATCTCCGCCCAGCGACCATAACGGTCACGGCGTTGGAGTTTTACACGAGCACGACGGGCTGCTACGGAGTTGCCACCAGCAGTCCATTGGCTACCAGCCGCTACCAGATTGTCGGTGTCATCAAGTGGATTGCCGAAGGCATCAAACATTAAAATTTCTCCTGGTAACTGCCTGTAAAGGAGCCGCTATTTATTACAATAATTCTAGCAGCGCGTCTATCAGACTATTCTCTGTAGGTATGTCTATTCTACAATAAAAATCTGTAGTGTGATTTAGAACGACTGGTCTGTTGCTAGTCCTAGAACTACATCTCTAGGTACATCTACTGGCGATGTTGCTTCAAGTTTTGCCAGTACATATTCGCGCTCTAGGCTGTTGGTGTTGGTCTTGTAAGCAGACGCAACTAGAGGTCTAAACTCTTCAGCAATTCTTGGGTCAGCAGCAACCCACTCCGCTTTGAATTCCATAACATCTTCAGCCGAGTACTCATTGGCTCTAGTAGATAGCGGGTGTCCAACTGGCAGTAGGTCTGTGTGCTCTCCAGCAACCTTAGGCTTAGCACCAGTCGTTGCCATATTTACATAATCAGCAACTTCTCTCATAGCAACAAACGCACGCTGATTTGGATTAGCAAAGTTGATAAGAGTTTTCTCAAGGCTACGCTGTAGAACAGTGATGGCTTCGTATCTACCAATCTGTCTGTCGACAGGGACTGTCTCATTGGCAGACGCTACTAGAGAAAGAACCTCGCCAGATAAATTGATTTTGTTTTTCTTTACATAGAAGGATTCCAACGCAGGTGAATCGTCATAGACAGACATAGCCTCGGAAATGCTAGAGGTGTCGTCATTTAGAAAGTCTTGGTTATCTTCCACTTTTACTCCTCGAAGTTAAGAATTGAAACTGATGTCTTGTCAGCACCAATTACAGTGCCTAGTTGCCAACAAACCTCGGAGTGCTTGTCGATACGCTCTGCTAGGAAATTAGCAATACCCTGCTCGTTGCAGTCATTAGCGCACTTGAAAGTAGCGTCTAGTTTTTCGCGGATGTCGCAGTTGACTTGGTAGAGGCTAGAACTCATAGCAATAGGGTCGCCATTAGTTACAGGGTTGGTCTCCAAGTCGCTTAGCGAGATGAAGTCTCCCAATGTGAAAGGAGCGTCATAGCCCAACTTGCGGATTCCCTCTGCTAGCGGGTCAATAGCACCGTCTGCGTCTTTGTACAAGTCGGCAAAGATTTCGTGGAAGTGGTGGAATTCTGGTCCCTTTACATTCCAGTGATAGCCGTGAGCAAGTGCTCGGTAGTTTACGGTGTCAGCCAATAGAACCGACAACATCTCTGCTAGTTTCTTTTTCATTATTATCCTTGAGGTGGGGTAGGTTCAGCCAAAGGCGGGGTAGCGTCTGACGGAGTGATTGGGGCTGGTTCTTGTGCTGGAGTAGCCTCTGCTGGAGTAGCGGTAGGCTCAGCCAAGGCTGGTGGCTCGCTGGCTTCAGGTGCTGGTGCTTCTCCACCCTCTGCTGGTTGCTCTCCCTGAAGAGCCTGTAGAGCGTCTTCTGGGACTGGGGCTGGGCTTGCTGCCTGTGCCGCGCCACGAATCTTCTCCATAACATCTGGAGCGACAACGCCAAGCATTGCTTCCGTAAGTTCTGGAGTAATCATTCCCTTTTCAATCAACATACGCAATGTGATTTCGGTAGGGCTTGGTGCCTCTGCCTCAGAGAATCCGTGAGTACGACGCCAAGTCTCGTAAGAGATAGCCATCTTGTCGAATCCCATATCGGCGTCTGCCGCACGGTCATTACGAGTGGCAACCTGTGATGGGTCATACCAAACAACAATGCGCTCAACTTCTGGCTCGGTAAATCCGTTAGCAAGTAGGTATGGGCGTAGGTAGACGATTGTGAGTGCGTCGGCAATCAAGAGCATAAGAGGCTCAATATGAGCCTTGTATAGCGACTCGTCAATCTGAAGTGCGTTTGAGTACTTCACATTTGCTAGACCAGAAACAATGTCCTTAGGGACATCTAGACCCTGCATAATACGCTCAAGCACGCGGTCAGCACGGGCTGCTAGCATCGGGTCAAACGAACGCTCAAACTTGAACTGCTTGATTTTGTCGCCGAGTTCTGCTGGACCACGAATAATCAAAGGAACTACGGCTGACGCTGAGTCCTCGTCTTTGATAGGTGTGGTCATAGCATCCATCAACTGGTCTTCAAATTCGTCTTCCAACTCCTCTGGAGTAGGTGCGTTGTAGATACCATCTTCGTCTGAGTAGGGGAAGTCTGGGTCTGGGTTAGCAGCAACGGAAAGACCGTCTGGTAGATAGAGAGCGCCAGCGTTCAGTCTGGAACGCGCAGTCGCACGGAAAGTACGGTTTAGAAGAAGTAGTTCGGCACAGAGGTCAAGGATTCCACGCATTGAAGAATCGGCTTCTTCAGAGAAGCGAGGGTGAGACTTCCAAATGCGACCGATAAACGAACCCTTAGGAAGTAGGTATACGCCCTTTTGAGAACCGCCACCAGCAGTCTTTAGTTCGCGTCTAGGGGAAATAACAATGTTGCCACGGCTGTCAACGCTAATCTCGTCAACGGAACGAATATCCCAAGACTCTGGAGTACCGTCTGACGGGCGTTGAGGAATTTGGCTTAGGTAGCACTCGCCTGTAACTTGTAGGTTCAGTGCTGCGTCTCGTAAAAGTCCAGCCTGACCACCATAAGCAGAGTCAAGACGCTGAAGAGCACGCTCGGCTGCGGCAACTAGACGCTGGTCGTAAGCCTCGACATTTCTAATTGGGCTAGGAGATTCGGCAGGGTTAGAAACTACGGCAGGATAAAGACGAATACGAGAAACAACAGAAGCAACAAGGTTAAACGCATACTTTACTTCTCCAATAGCGTCGTAGTATTCCCACGCTTCTTGTTGCCAAGCAGACGAGGCTGCTGACCTGCGGTTCTTGAATTGTTCGGCTTCAGACTTGTCGCCAATCTTCATTTGGGTAGCAGCAGCGGTCAACGCTCTTGGAGCGTTATAGGCAACTGGAGACGCAGCGTTTGGCACTGGCTTCAAGAAGACAGAGTTAGCAGGGAGCGTGTTTGATACAGGAGCAGACGCTCTCAGACCAGACTGTACTGGTCGAGGTGTTGATGCTGGATTCTCACGCCTAAAAACGCCCAAGTTATTTCTCCTACTGCTAGTCGTCTAGACGCTTGGAAATTAGAGAGGCAACCGCCGACAATGCGAACGGAAGTGCAACTATGGTGGTTGCCATAGGAACTATTGTATAGCAAATCGCAATACCCGATGCTACCCAAATACTAAAACACCAATCACAAGTGAATAGATAACCTAGCCAAGTGTGTGGTGGAAACTTCTTCCATATGCCATTTCGTAGCCACTCAAAAATGTAATCAGTGGTGAATAACCTCGTGATACGAAAGGTCGCAAGCGACAATATAATAAAACCTAGTAGGTCAATGTTCAAAATGTGTCCTTTATTGAGTGAAGTGTGCGGTACGGGTTCCAACTCTTGAGCCTAGAGCCACAGCCACAATTATTGTCTTTGGAAAACGCAAGTATCTTTCCGCTGACGGTCTTAGCGTGTGCGTCTTGTTCTGGCTTATCTGCCTTGATGAACTCTGCTAGACGCTCTTGGAAAATAATCTGAGGTCCACTAGGTGCGTCTTGAGCAACCCAAATGGTCAAACCTGTTTCATCTTCAACCAACACAACCCTAGTGATGTCGCGATAGAAAACTCCGTCTGGATTTCCTTTAGACCTGATAGATGTAAAGTCCTCTGAGTAGTCCGCAGGGGCAACGCTCAAGTGGCAAGGGAAAACATCGTGAACTATTCGCATTTCTATTTTCCTAATCTGCGAGCAATTGCTCTACTTGTGACGCCCGCTGCTTGAGCAATCTCGGCAATCTTTACATTTTTATTGTATAGGTCCAATACTATCTCGTTCATCTCTTCGTTGGCTGAACCATTTAGGGATGTCGACGCCATACCACTTCTATAATAGCGGGCTAAGGGGGCTAAGTAGCGTAGACGCTCTTGTGTCTCTAAAGGAATACCTGGCGACTTAGGTTTCTTGGGCTGATAACCCTTAGGGGGTTTTGGCATAGGGGCGTCGACGAACCCGCCCCAAGGAGATGGCACTGGTCTGATGGTTGCGTACTTGGGGTCGCCTTGTGCTGTCCAGTATTGGACCGTCGACCTTTTCTGTGCTGGCTCAAACGCGTTGCCTATTGCTTGAAGTGTCCAACCTGCGTCGAAGAGTTGGCGGGCACGGTAGTAGCGTTGCTTCTTACCGACGGTCCTAAGAAAACTAACCTCGTCATCGGACAAGGGAACTTCACGGGCATATTCTCTGTTCTCCATAATGTATTTATTTTAGCATCTGTACTAGAGGCGATTTTTTAGAAAAATCCGGGACCCCCCTTATGCGATAAATACTTATTACTGACGGAGAATTTCGATACATTATCGTTTTTTGCCTTTGGTGGCTGAGTCGGGAACCGTTACATTTGAGGTCTCTCGAATTTGTTTCCTAAAAAATGCCGAAAAAGTGCCGTTTTTTTGCCGTCTTAGAGGCTTTTTTGGCGGCTCTTTTGACTTCTTTAAGACTTTCTTAGACATAGTTTGACTTATCGACTACTTATGAGCACTTCCTACAAGCCTGTTGATAGTTCCTAGATACTTATTTGTGCTCTAGAGGTGCTTCTAAAGACTTATCTACTAGCCGCCTAGGAAGTGCTCTAGGGGCAGGTTGGTGGGTTTTTAGTAGATAGTGCCTGTCCCTATGCTACAAACCTTCGGGTGAGCCGACAGCCGATGCCGAAGACTCAGCATCACCCCTAGTTCGATGCCGAGCATCAAAGAGTTGTCAATTCACAGACGGGCTTGACCGCATCAACCTTTCCGATAGCAAAGCACCTGACAACACGCCACTACCGATAGGATTTGACATTTGGGTGCTCTAGGTGATAGACTTAGACCATAAACCACGAATAAAGCATAAGAAATAGCAGAGTTCAGGTTTCAAGAGCATAGTTGGAAGCCAAGAGCACCCGTGTTCACCGCAAGCCCGTATCGGGGAATAAATTACCCGTGAAACAGGTTATAATACTTGACAAAGCCAACGGCAAGCACTAAGATTATAAGTAGGGCTATCCGCATAGCCAAAGAAACAAAAAGAAAGTTCAAATCGGACTTGACAATCTAGTATCAATGCTAGATAATAGATACATCACTACAAAAAGACAAAATGAAAGGAGTGATGAGAAATGACAACTACAAATGAGAACGCAGTCCGCAAGGCACTAAGTCTTGAAGAGTTGACCAGACCTGTTCACCCTGTGATGCCAAGAGACCTATGGTCAGAGACACTACCTAACCTATGGCAAGGTGGAACACTAGACCACTGGGCTTCAGATGAGTGGCACTCTTCCGCACCAAAGAACTCACGCCAGATTAGCAAGGAAGTGTTTGACTCTGTCTACACTCTCTACGCAGATGCTGAGCCAGTTCAGTGGTTTGTAAAGGAACTACGCTTTGGATTCTACGACAGCCAGATGTCTGACTTCGACCCAACCATTGACCTACTTGACATTGTCAAGATGGCTCACGGCGATTGGAAGAACGGCAAGAAAGTTCTGATTCGTTGCCAAGCAGGACTCAACCGCAGTGGCATTGTTATGGCACTCGTGTTGATTCGTGATGGCTACTCACCAGCAGAAGCAATCACACTGATGCGTGAGAAGAGAAGCCACGCAGTTCTATGCAACGCTCACTTCGTGCGTTGGCTAGTAGGACTAGACGACGAGCAACTCGCCATCTGGAGAAACTAAGAAAGACCCCTTGTCGAAAGGCAGGGGGATTTTCTTTATCTCAATCTAAGGAAGCCAGTCTTGGCTTCAGGGATTCGGCGACTAGCCATAGACTTGGCTGTCAACTTACCGCCTACGAACCCAGCGGGTGGTTTGATAAGTAGAGCCGTAAGAGCGTGAACCAATGCATCTACTCGGTCAGGGGACTTACCCTCACCTGGTATCCAACTAAGCATCTGAGACTCAAGGTCCGCAAGGTATCCAATGTGGTGAACACGACCCTGCTCATAAGCAAGAGTAACAGGCTCAGCACGCAGTTGCTTCCCATACTTAGAGTGAACCTCAAGGACTTTGATAGTCGGGTCAATGGCGTTGATAGCATTACGAACCAGAGCACCACCTTGGTTTACTTCAGCGATTACAGGGCAACCCCACTTACGAGCCATTGCTACAACTTTGTTAGCCCACACTTCAGGAGAGCCAAGCACGCTTGCGTCTTCAAGAACCCAAGACTGACGCTTATACAAATCACGCTCACCAGTTGATGCGACTACAACAATTCCACACTCATCTCTTGGATTCTCTGCTACTGATGGGTCAACGCCAATACAACGAAGAGGTGTATTGAAAGGTAGAGCGTTCTCTCTATTCTTCTCAATCAACTCATCTGTCCACAACGCACCCTCGACAGCATCTAGCATCTCACCATAGAGTTCCTGTTGAGCAAGACGCGTTCCAGCATAAACACCCGTGATGGCTTCAAGGTAAGCACCAGACAAGTTGCCTGAGTTGTCCATAGTTGAACCGCGAGTGATTACAACACGACCCGTATTCTTACTTTCCTCAATCAACTTGTATAGGAGAGGCACACGCTTAGGTGTAGTGGTAACCATAATCTGTGGATTAGAACCCAGACGAGTTCCAACACGCAAGTTATCAAACGCAGTCATACCAGCAGCATCAGGTGTCTGACGCCAAGCAGCAATCTCATCGCCCCAAGCGTGAGTGAACTGAGGACCACGAAGTGAGTCAGGCTCATCGGCAGTGAAACAGGTAGCAGTATTTCCATTCGGCCAAGTAAGACGACGCTTCGATGGTTCGTAAAGTGGTCTCTCACTCGGTGGAGAAACATTCAAGATTCCAGACTCGCCCTCGACGATAACATCTCGCACATCGGCAGCAGTTCTAGCAACCAAGGCAAAGCGTCTCTGTCCAGTGGTTGTGTATTTGGCTTGCTCTCTAACCCACTCGGCAGCAGCACGGGTCTTACCAGCACCACGACCACCCAGATACATCCAGACAGCCCAATCACCCTCAGGTGCTTGCTGTTCAGGTCTTCCCCACACGGACCAGTCCCAGAGGAGAGTATCCGCATCCATTCCAGCAAGTGCTAGGGCACGCTCTTCTTCAGACAACTGAGCGAGGAGTTCCATTATAGATTTAGCCATGCCTCAATTATAGAGTATGGAAAGAGTGGCAACCCAGGTGAAGCATAAGGAATTACGCTTCCTCGTCGTGCTCCTCTTGAAGAAACATCTCGATGGCGAGCACTGATAAGTCGGTGATGATAGCAATCATTGCGTCTGCCTTTGCTTGGTAGAGTTTGATGATTCGCTGTGGCTGACCATCGGCAATTGCCTTTTGTAGAACAGTCCAGAAATCATTGAGCACCTTGTTGAGTAAGGCGGTCTTCATTTCATAGTGAACTGAGTGGGTCATACCATCTAGGCTGATTTGGTTTTTGTAATCTGTGTAGATTTTTTCTGTCAATTTGTCCATAGGTATACATTACGACAGACCAGTGACATTAAAGAAGAAACCCCCCGATTACTCAGGGGGTCTCGACTAACGAACTCTGTTCTTTGGGTTGATGGGCTGATAGACCTTACTAACCCCGCTGTCGGATAACTTGTATCCATAGCGAGCCAGTCTGAATCTCAACGCTGAGTGAGTTACACCCAGACGCTTAGCCAGTCGGTATAGCGTAACACCGTCTTCCTCGTGAAGTTTCGCGATGAGGGCTGTGTATTCTTCTGCCTCTGCTCGGAAACGAGTTGCGTGCGAACGAACCTGCTTAGCCATAGGCTGTAGTTCCAGCAGACGAGCCAACGACTCAGGGTCAGGCTCGATGAACTCACGCTTTGCTTTCACTTCGTGCTGTGGTGGAACGGGGACTACGAAATCTGTAGTAGCCATTGGCTCCATCGGCATAACACAAATCTGTCTCACACGCTCACGAGTCAGGTCAACTGAACGAGCGATACTGCTCTGTGTCCAGCCAACTTGGTTTAGTGAGCGAATCAGGTTGTCCCTATCACTTGAGTCAGGGAGTGAACTGAACAATCGAACCACATTAGTCGGTAATGACTGATTGGCTTTCTTGATTTTATCCATTTTGTCTTTCATCTTTCTCTATTACGACCCGGTTGGGTCAAATCTTGTCTACTAAAAGAGTATCGCGGAGAGCGAAACTAAGCAAGTAGTGTTTGCTACGGGTGGAATCATCATGCTCTTCACAAAAAGTCAAGTTTGCATAGAAAAACTGACCACCCAGGCAACCCGCATCGGTTTTGACGCGAATTACTCCCTCAGGGAGAGGATTGCCATCGTAATTGAGGCAAAACCAGCCCCAACGATGAGTCCAATGTTATTTGGAGCCAGAATCGCAGTTAGAACGGCGATAATTACTAAAATAACGGCAAAAACCGAGGTCCAGACGATGTCTCGAACTCTAATCAACCAACTTGGCATCTATTTTTCCTCTTTTTCTTCTTTTTTAGGTGCGACTACACCCAAAAGTGGCTTTACTTCATCTTCAGGATAGTCTTCATCCCAGTCTGACTTCTTGTCGACAGCCCATGCCAACCAAAGCAGTAGCGGTAAGGCAGTAATTAGTACTACTATGCTCCAGAATTCCATTGAATACTCCTTTTTGACCTGGGTCATCTTATTTTCTATGCAAAAAAGAAATGCGTGAGGAACTTTTGTCCCCCACGCATCGCAATCCTATCACTTACTCAGATTTTTGAGTCTGCTGATAGATGTCTTTGACCACATTCGCCCATACTCTCGGTGTATGAGTGTATGGTTGATAGCCACCAGCACCACCAATGAGCACACGCCCATCGGAATACTTGTTGGCTAGGTCCGCAATCACACCAGCGGCATAGTGGTAGCCATCGTATGTGTACTTCAGACCCCAGTGCTCGCCCTCGTGCCCATCTGCCCCAGTAGCAAGCAGAATTACATCAGGCTTGTACTCGGCAACCTTTTTGGCAATCAAGTCAATAGCCCACTTGAAAGCCTCGTCGCCTTGTCCTCGCTGTAGGCAGTAGTTGTACCAGTGGTTCTCTTCGTCAATGTACACATAGTTCTCTTTGGTCCCAGCCTCTCTCAACCAAGTGTTCGAGTGAACGGGATAGATTCCGTGCCCGTGGATACTAAAGGTTGGTATGTCAGTATCCGCAAGCAGATTCTGAACACCATCGCCCGCATTGACATCCCAGTCAATGTAGACAACCTTGAGTCCATTCTTCACAAACTCTTTAGCAGCCCAAGCGTGGTCATTGAATACACAGAAGCCCTCGCTGTGGTCGTACTGAGCGTGGTGCTTTGCTCCCTGCGGGTTGAAGCCCACCTGAGTTTCTCCAGCAATCATCTTCTCAACTAAGCGAGCAGTGCCAGCAAACATCTGAGCAGCGGTGTGTCCCATCTCAGGCTTTTCTCCAGACCAGTCGAAAGACATACCATCATCGATTACCTGAGCAACATACTCAGTGTCGTGAACAGATTCAATCTTTTCTCGGTCCCCATCTCTGAACTCAGGTTCAATGATTTCCACATTGTCCGCACCAAGTTCATTGACTAGGTGTTCGGTAGCAATCTTCGCACGGATAGGTTTCGTAGGGTGCGAGCCATCACCCGAACCAAGATTCCAGTTCAGGTAGTCGTCGCTGTACGCGACTGTAAGTTTTTTAGACATTTGTGTCCTTTCGTCGTTTGTCATACCTCAATGTTACCAATTCGTGACAAAGAAGTCAAGTGTTGCATAGAAAAAGTGGCAGCCCAGGGCTACATCTCATCCTCATCGAGTCCGTAATCCAGCCATGCTTCAGACTTGCCGAAAAAGTTCTTAGCAACCCAGCCCGTAAACATAATAACTGCGAACAAGGCGACTAGCCCAGCAACCAAAGCAATGATAGTAATCATTACCCAATCCATAATTCACCTCAATCCATTTGACTTTTCAACCATAACAGAAAACCCCCCAAGCCACTAGGACTTGAGGGGTTGTATTCTGTCGGCGTATTAGGAGTTGCCTATTACGGAAAAGGTAAAGGTGTTGTCAGGGTTTGGACTCTCAGCGATAAGAGCCTTAGTGGTCTCAATAATCTTCTCCGCATCTGCCCAAGAGTGGACTTCGTAGAGAGGAGAGAGAACTTCTTCACCCTCGCTGTTCTTGATGTTGATTACCAATGTGTTTATAACTGCCATTTGTGTTTTCCTTTCGTTGGCATAGTTCTATTGTATGACTTTATTGCTATGTTGTCAAGTTTATTTAGGCGTGTCCTATAACGAAATAGTTATCATTTATGTAATCAACTAAGTCTTCATACTCTGCGTCTGAACCTATCAGTTCTAGCAAGTCTTCGTCATAGGCTAGCGTCTTGTAGTCGGTGTCGGTATCTTCCGCGAGCGCCCTTATAAGTTCAGCAAGACGCTGTACTAATTCCTGCGTGCTCTTTTTATTCTTACGATGCTTTCGATAAGCAACATAAGCAACTAAGCCAAGCATTACTTACTGAGTCTGACTTTTAGTTCTTGAAACTTAGCACGGAGATAGTCGTAAGAGTATCCCGCCCAGTTCTTCAAGTAGTTCTTGCGCCCCTGCTTGCTTGCTCTGTGGCTACCATAGTTGCTCTTGTCATAAGCCTTTAGTGATAACCACTGAAGTCCGTGAGCAAGATTGAACGCACCCGCACTCAAACGGCGTAGCAATGTGTATAGGAATCGGTTGATAACTGTCATTTTGTCTTTCCAATCATTTGTTATTACAACTTGAGCAGATACTCTGCTCCGAACAGGTTCATTTCTGTACCTTGTTCAATTGTACTATGTAATAGAGCATAAAGGTCGTTGTACTCTGCTTTTTCATTTACAGGCGACAGCCCAGATTTTTCCCCGTGCTCTGTTCTGGTGAAGTAGTCGAAAGCAAAGTAGAGACTGAACATTCGGTCTGGGGTAAATTTCTCAGCATCTAGATACTGAGCAGGGTCAATGTCCCCGTTCTCGGTCTGAGCAATGTAGTTGTCGCCCTCTTTACGAATCAGGTCAGCGAATTCCTGAGCACTCATCTGAGTGAAGTTCTTCTCGGCAGGTGTACCCGCACTTGGAGTTGTTGGTTCAGCCATTTTGTTCCTTTCGGTGGCGTAGTGTATGGAAATTATTATAACCCAGGAAGAAGCACCCCATCTTTGATGAGGTGCGTCTTTTTATCTATACTCTGGGTGCTCGGCGAGCCATTTCTCTCGCTGACGCTTGTTGATTTTGATTTGAGCATCGGCTTTGGTCTGAATCAGATTCCTCTGCTCCTCGACCGAAGTGCCTCGCTTGTGAGCCAACGCAATCAAGATAGTTTCGATAGTCTCGTTGCTACGCTCAATCTCGCGTGGCTCTCGGCTCATACTCTGAACCCCAACAAGCAGGTTGACCGCAGTTGACTGAGCAGTTCGTTCTGCTTTGATTTCGCTCTTGTAGTTTGAGAAACCATACTCGAACACCACTAGCGGTGTGCCATCTGGATTCCAGATACCAGTCTTCTGACGCTTTGCCTCAATCTCGGCTTTACGAGCCTGACGGATTCGGCGAGCCTCTACTACCTCTGGGTCTTCCAACCCACACTCGCGTAGGAAGTAAGCAGATGGTGCGTGTGCGTAGCAAATAGTACAAGCCTTTTCACCAGCAAGGTAAGCAATCTCAAGTTCATCGCGACCTGACATCTCGGTAAGCCACACATAGTTGGTGGTATCGAAACAGGTTGTACATGAACGGCTCTTGTGAATGTGTCCATTGCTGTTGCGAACGAGGAAAGCACGGGACCAACCTGTGTAGAAACCATTTAGGGTTGCCAGTTTTTCCTTGAGTTCCGCGAGCGCAGCCTCAGTCTTGCTGATTTCAATCTCTTTTTCCTCGACGCGGGAAGCGTAATAGGAATTAGTTCCGTAATGGGTTAGGGTGCGTCTGAGACCTGAGAGGCGTAGTACCTTCTGCTCTATGGCTTTGGTAGTCTCGGCAATCTCTGTGTCGATAATTACTGGAGTGGTCATTTCTGTCCTCTGTCTTTCGTCATTTTTGGTTCTATGTATAACTTATACGATGTTTGCAGTAATGTCAACTGCATTTGAAGCATTTTTATTCCCGGCGGCTGACTTTTCCATTCACCCGCACATCAAAAAATCAGCAGACGCAGGTCCTTCCCGCATCTGCCAATCTTTTAGTTAGTTCCTGCCTCGGCGAGTCTTGCGAAAACGCATTGGTCGGTTCTGCCAAACATCAACCAAACCAGCGACCCCACCAACAATCAACATCATTGCCCCAGTCAGAGCAAACAATTGAGTAGCGGTAAGCACAATCAGTTCAGCCTTGATAGCAAAGGCAACTCCAAGTGAAGCCAACCCAAGCGAAGCACATACAATCATTGTTTTCATCAGAAGTCCTTTCGTCTTTTTATCTGATACCTAAATAATAGTCCCACCCACCGACATTGTCAAGTAGAAAACTCCCCGTGTCGTGAAGACGGCGAGGAGTTCTCTTTTTCTCAATCGGCTGAGCAAAATAATTCTACATCCGATGACCCAAGTGAATGGAAATACTGGCCACCTGGTCCTTTTCTTTTGCATAAGAAAAATCCCCGCCATTTCTGACGGGGACTTTCCTTTTAGATTATGGCGTTTGTATTACACGCACATAAACAATACGACTGTTCTTGTAGTCGGTGAGTGGTTGGATGTGAGTTCCTCCAAAACCACGATTGGCATTTACTACTTTGCCATTACCAATGTAAATAGCAGAGTGATAAAAACCAGAGTAGCCTTTCCAAGCAAAGGCAACGATGTCTCCGACTTTCGGAATCTTTACTCGTTGCCCCACATGGGCTTGCTTTGTAGCGGAGTGAGGAAGTTCCTTACCCAACTTTAGATAAGCCCAACGAACCATTCCAGAGCAATCCCACCCGTAGGGTGTAGAGCCAGCAAACACATAAGGTGTTTTACCAACTCTATTCTTCAAAGACTTTACGACTTTGATGATTCTTGCTTTGTTGCTGATTAGTTTTTTCTCGTGAGCAATCTGTTTTTCTATGAGAGTCATTTGTTTGACGCTATAGAAAAACAACTGCCTTGGGTCTTTTGCTACTTTTGGTTTGATACTCGTTTTTGATACAACGGCTATCATTCCATCGTTTGCCAACTCACCTGCTTTTGCTGAACTGCTTGTACAGCCAACTAGCGTAAGAGCGGTGATTATTGCTAGCAACCATTTCATTAGGCGACCTACCTTTCCTTGCGTTAGTACTTGGTCGTTGTTTGTCTTGGTTCTCCCAATACACTATTCAGTTATCCTACTATTTTACACCCGCAAAGGTGCTTTGTATGGGAAATAAGTCAGTTTAGACACTTGACTCAGGTGTTTCTCCTTTCGGAGATGGCTTAGCAGATAGTGAATCCGCCACAGTTCTCAAGGAACTCGGCAAACTCTTTAATGTCTTCAAGGTCTAGTTGGTAGTTGGTGTCCCAGTGGTCAGTCTTACCCTCACCTGAACAGCCATTACAGAATCCGTGTGTGCGACCAGTCAGTGATGCCATCTCAGGAGATAGTTCTCGCTCAGGCATCTTGTGCTCAACGCCAACTTCATCGGTACGAATACCAGTGCCTTTACACCACTCGCAAGTTGGTCGCTCAAGTTGGGCTAGTTCAGCATTACGCTCGGTGATGTAGCGTTCGGCATCTCCAGTAGCAAGTGATTCGCGAATCTGCTTTGCTAGTAGAAGAGCACCAGCCTCGTCTAGTCCATCACCATTGTTGTAGTGTCCCTCGACTGCGTTAGAAACCTCAAAGGTGTCTAGGCAGTAGTTCCACAGTGGTCGCCAACCCCATACATTACGGCGAAAGTATTCGCCAACAGGGATAGTCGGGTTCGTTCCAATAACATCCATTCCCATTTGGGTTCTCCTATTCGTTGATTTGAATGTGTCTATAGGTTATAGCGTACCTATGACATTATTGTTTGTCAAGTACATTACAAAAGATTCTTAGGAAATCTTCGCCCCACCACAGTTCTTCAGAAACTCGGCGAACTCTTGTAAATCAACCAGTTCTAGGTAGTAAGCACTTTCGGTGCTCTTATGCGTTCCTTTGCCGAAGCACCCATTGCACCAACCAAGCAGTCTTCCGTACTTATTAGCCAAGTCAGGTTCGAGGGTCACCTGGGGCATCCCTCTTTCCATTCCCAACTCATCAGTTCGGATGCCAGTTCCATCGCAGATTTCACATTTGACTTCTTCGAGGTTGGCTTGGTGCTTCTCAAACCCATCGGTGTATCGCTCGGCAACCCCAGATGCGATGTCATCAAACAACGCATCGGCAATCTTGCTTGCTTGCAGTTCAGTTAGTCGGTTTTTCTCAAACGGCTTCTCTAACTTCGGGTGGTTCTCTGAAATGTAATCCATCAGAGGCTTCCAGCCCCATGCATTCCTACCAAACTCTTCGCCCACTTGGTGCTTTGGCTTCAGTCCATGAACAGTTGTGCCCATCGGAGTTCCTTTCGTCGTTCTGTCTTCTGACTCAATAATAGGGTCTATTGTTTTTCCGTGTCAAGTTTGACTTTTGTTGTGTATCCAATTTTGTTTAGTGCGTCTTCGGTATCCACATAATAAATCTTCGCTAAGGCATTGCCCCAGTCAGCCTCGCTTCCCTCCCAATCATTACAGATGAACACAGATGTTTCTTCGTAGTTCGGTGTTGATACTGAAGATACAAGGACAACTTTCCCATCAAAGTCCCCACCCTCAAGCAAATAAAGAAAGGAAATCCTATTCTCTTCGGCATTGAGGAGTTTGAGAGGAGATGCTTTGTGGAAATCAGGCATGGCTCAACAATAACAGAAGCAGAAGCAAAACCGCGATGAATGGAAAAACCTGCCGCCCGGGTCCTGGAAAAGCATAAAGAAAAACCCATGCTTCTTCAGCACGGGCTTTCTTTAGTTCTGGCTAATCAGCGACGACGCCTGTTGGATACTCTTGGAGCATAACTTCGGCTTGGGCGATGGCTTCCTTTAGGTCAAAGAAAGGTTCTGAGAAAAACTCGGTGTCTTTCACAGACCAGACCTCAAACCAAGGATTCATACTAACTGAGAATAGTTCTTCACTCTTCCCAGCCCACTCTTCCAGTTCTTTATCGGTAGTGATGCCAAACTTTTGTAGTGCGTCGGTGTATCTGATTATCTCTTGTGATTCATCTTCGGCACTCTTGACGATGATTCTCATCTCGCCATTTCGCACTACGAAGAAAGGATTTTCTTTGACTCCCCAAACTTCTTCGTGGTCATTTTCCCACACATAAAACTCAGGGGCTAACTTGTCGGCATTAGTCATTGTTCTTTCCTTTCCCCGCAGGGTGTCTTGCGACACTTGCGTCTAGTTCAGCAAGTAGTCGGTGTTGCTCAGCGATGTCGTTTGTGTCAGCAGGTTCAGTTGCCCCACACTCTTCGCACTTATTTAAGTTCTCGTAAGTCCAAAGATTCCAAGTGTGAAACTCGCACTCTTTATTAGTCATACTTCTTGTCCTGTTCTACTAGGTGTTCGATAATCTCGAACTTGCTGTTGATTAGTTCTGGGATAGCAACTTCTTCCGCGTCGCTCTCAACTTCAGAGGCTAGGACTTCCCACTCTTTATCGGATAGGGTTCTTCCAACCACTCGGTCAAAGTCGGCACGAGTCCAAGTCATTTGTATCTTGTTCTCCATTAGCCAATCTCCTCTACTTGAATGTCCCAACGCAGAGGGGTCAGGTCGAAACCATCTTCCTCGGCGATACGAGATACGGCTAGCATTGCTAGGTCGTAGTCGTCTGGGTTCTCGGTGTCGCTACTTATAGTTGTGGTGTAGGTAGCGTGGGCGGTGCTTAGTGAAACGCTGTATTGCTTAGTCATAGTTCTATCTCCTTTTTTGTATGACTCTTTGATGCTATAACCAACCTCAGACATTTAGCCTTGGTGAATTGCGAAACTAACTAATGGCTGGTAAGTAAGGTCGATACCTTGCTCTTCCTTGATTAGTGCGATAGCAACTCCTAGCAGATTTGCTTTGTCGGCGAAATCTACATTGGTCTTGTAGATGTTGTTCTTGGTGGTTAGTGAAACGAGGATTTGTTTCATTGTCTTTTCTCCTTTTGTCATTTTTGTAGTTTCCTACATAACTACTATAACACATTGTCAAGCATTTTTATCCCCAATTTAGAAAACTTTTTTTATTTCTTTTTCTGAGAATCGGTGTTCGTTGATGAGTCCCGCGAAGCAGAAACTATAACATAAAAAATTCCAGGCGGAAATCAAAAAACATACGGGAGCATGGAAAAACATAAGACCTAGAAAAAATCTAAAATAAAAAGAAATCCCGCATCCAAAGACGCGGGACTCTTTTTAGTTCGGTATTACTTCTTGTAGAAGATGACCCCAATTACACAGCCAATAGTTCCAGCAAGATAAGCCACGAACAATGCCCAGAGTGAATTGGTGTCCCCACCGAATACGATTGCCTCGGCAAGTTTGTCCCCAACCCGCAGGTTAGCGAAGAAACAAGCGAGTCCGAGTAGCACAAGAATAATTCTCATTACTTCACCCAGCCCAAGATAACTTGCTCGTCTTCTTTTGATAGAGGAAGAGTTTCGCCATCGTCGTCTGAACCACCTGTGAATACAACCTGACCCATGATGGCGTCGGTGTATCCAAAGACCTTAGTCCAGATGCGAGTTGCTGCGTAGTTGAGAGGCAGACCAATTAGTTTGCCCTCTTCGTTGCACCACATAGTAATAGTCGGTGATAGTTCTACCATCTGAACCCAACCACCAACTTCGCGTTGTAGGTTTTCTAGTTCCTTGTTGTTCTCGGCGATGTCGATTGCTTTAATCTGAACATCAACCCAAGCAGACTTGTCGTCTTCCTTGAGTTCGCTGTTTATAACCAATGCGTTCTTAGTCATTTTATCTCCTTGTAGCGTTGTCTTCACTACATTATCTATCTTAGGGGTCGCCTTCGACATTTGTCAAGTTTATTATCATAACTTTTTTGTTATCTTCGGTGTTTATCATTTCGTTATCTCCCTGATTAGCACTCTGCCTCTTCGAGTGCTAAACGGCGTTCTTATGCTTTTCTTCCAGGCCCCAGGCTTCCAAAATACCCGGTTCCCTGTTTTTCCATGCCTCCCGCATTGCAAAAAAAAAAGAAAAAACCAAACCCCGCACTATTTCTAGCACGGGGTCTGATTTTGATTAGTCGCGGAGATTACAACCAATCGGCAGAATCATCTTTGGCACTCTCGTTTAGTAGAGAGCCACAGACGAGGCAAGTCTTTTGGTCGGTAGGGTCTGCTGGTGAGTTAGCCTCGCAAGGCTCACACCAAAGCCACTTGACCTCAGGGTGATTCTTGTTGATGTAGTCGTAAACGGCACTCTGACCTTTCCGCGAATAAAGGTCCTCGCAGATTTCGTAAAGAGTCTTCGGCATTAGTCTTTCACCTCAACAATCTCTACTGACAATCCCTCAAAGACTTCGTTCATCTTTACATACCTGTCGATGTCCTCGCATACGAGGTTCTTCATGTAGTTGATGAGTTGCTCTTCGGTCTTGTCCATGTCCTCGAACATTTCGGCGTGCTCGCCATCTGGCTCAAAGTTGAACACGAGTCCTACTTTATAAACTTTCGGCATTAGTTATTCACCTCAAACTCAATCTCGCGGTGTGCTGGGAATAGGTCCGACAACTCAAATGTGCTTTCGAGGCTGTCGTATCCACCCAACTCTTCGTCAAGGAAGTCGGCGAAGTCTTCGGTGTAATCGGTCTCGGTAACAAGCCAGCAGTTATCGCCTAGGTAGTTGTCCTTGCTCATAGCGAGCCATTGCTTAGTGCCTCGCCATAAGAAGTGAACACTTCTGTCCCTGTCGTCTCCAGATACCTTTACAAGTTCTAGGTCTGGAACAGCGGAGAAGTTTCTTTCTGGTGCGTATAGGTTGTATTTCATCGGTGTCTCCTTAGATGAATAGTTGTTCGGTTAGTTCCATTACAAAGGCGAGGTCTCGCCCTGCTAGGTCTTCTTCAATGTCGGTGGAGTAGTCGTAAGTCCCATCGGCGTTAGCGTTGAAGATGTGAATTACATCTGACTCTCCATCCCACACAGCGAGGTCGCCATCGGAGTTCGAGCCTACGATTGCTCCCCAGTAAGTAATCAGGTCTGACGGAGTTAGTTTGGTGTGAGGAACTCCCCCCACTACTTTCTGTCCCGCGTCATTGTATTCGATTGTTAGTTCCATCGGTGTCTCCTTTCAAAAGACATTGTTATTATCGGTGTAGCCTCTGACATTTTATTTGAAACGATTGTCGATTCGCTTGTCGGTCCAGTAAAGCATTATCCAAACGGCACGGAAAAGTCCAACCTGATAGGTTAGGTTCTTCATTCTTTTCATCTTTGGGTTCTCCTTTCAAGAGATACTTGTATAGTAAATCATACCTACGACATCTTGTCAAGTTTATTTATAGCGGAGTTGGGTCGTAGCAATCTAGGCAGTAGCCAGTAAAGTCATTGACCCAGTAACGCTCGGCGTCGATAAGTGGATTGTCGGCGTCGATAATTTTTTCGCACTTAGGGCAGGTTTCGGTGTTGTTCTGGTTCAGTCCAACTAACCCAGCAACGATGTTGATGTTTGTGAAGTCAATCACTTTGGTCTCCTTTCAAGAGATACTTCTTATACTAAATCATAC
>Ga0247723_1000321_pt1 | contig 32761 bp, 47 predicted proteins | sample MSEWelMarce5H_FC_FD_189079 | JGI IMG/M metagenome (GOLD analysis project Ga0247723, IMG submission 189079) | Subsurface sediment microbial communities from gas well in West Virginia, United States - MSEEL Well Study Marcellus 5H_FC | ecosystem: Environmental > Terrestrial > Deep subsurface >... | reverse complement strand
GAAATCAATCAAGTAAAAAATGTCAGTAAGGAAAAAACCGAACACCCTTGTCAAATTCCCGAAGAATTAATTAGAAGAATTATCCTAACAACCGCACAACCAAACCAAACCATTATCGATGTTTTTGGTGGTAGTGGTACGACATCAAAAGTGGCGAAAGAATTAGGGTTTGATTCGATTAGTTATGAGATTGATGAAAAATATTGTGAGATTATTGAAAATAGAGTGAAATAAAAATTTAAAAGTTTTTTTATATCATTTTTATTTATTATATTTGAATTAGTTCTTTGATTTATTGGAAAAACAAAATGCCTGGGTGATGAAATGGTATACATGACAGACTTAAAATCTGTTGAGCAGAAACGCTCGTGCGGGTTCAAGTCCCGCTCCAGGTACAAATGTAATGACTCAGAAATGAGTGACGGAACGGACGCTATGTATGAAATGGAAACTTTTGAAGCACGTACAAAGGTGCTGATTAGATACAAACCGTACAGACATTACATTTAAACACTATCGTTCTTTGAAAAATAAAGGAGAAACATAATATGGATATATTATCATTTATTTTAGGAATGTCAATAGTTGTGGTTATCGCAGTTGCGGTAGTTGCGGTTATTGCCTTTGTTAAGGTGAACAAACTAAACAAAGAAATTAGAGAAGTAGAACAATGTCTCGGAAGAGAGGTTGAAAATCAAAACAGAGAACGTGAAAATGCAATTAACGATGTTTATCGAGCATTGGATTCACGTTTAGATAAACTTGAAAGTAAAATTACAACAAGCCGTAAGGCATAACAATTAAATAAAAACTTTCAAAGACGATAGTGTTATTTTTGGTTTCGTAGCTCAGTTGGATAGAGCAACTCTCTTCTAAAGAGTAGGTCTTTGGTTCGAATCCAAACGGAATCACGTTATCGTTTATTTAAACGATAATTCTTTTTATCATTATTATTGGTGATATTGGACTTGTAGCTCACTCGGTTAGAGCGGCACACTCATAATGTGAAGGTAATAGGTTCGATTCCTATCTGGTCCACTTTTAAGTTATGGGATTCCGATGGAAATCCGCAAGAAAAATAGATGTTTTTCATCCATCAAAAAAAATCATCATAGAGACCGCTAAATCGAGTTAGTGAAAATCTACATTCTCTGTGATGATAACATTGTAGTGTGACGAAATTGGCAAACGTGCCCTCCTGTCTCGGGGGCGTGGATAAAGAAATAGATTGATAATATTAGGGGGTAGACCACCAGCTTGCAAGCGTCATGTTATCAATTGAATCTCCACTTGGTGGTTCGAACCCATCCACTACAGCAAATTAAATTTTGTTTTTTAAAATTTATTATGTATATTTGTAAAACAATTAAAGATTAAAATTATGAAATGTATTAAGTTAATTAAAGCAAGTAAAGGTCACGAAATTGGTCAAGTTTTAAGAGTGGATGACAATGAGGCGGATTTAAGAGTTAAAGGTGGTTATTGGTCATTTGCACCAAAAACTGAATATAAACTTTATAAAAATCCTGACTATAAAACTAAGAAGACTGATGCAAAAGTATCTTCTAAAAAACAATTAAAGAAGACAAAAACTTCTGAATAAAAAAAAAATAAAAAATATTTGATGATTTATTTTGTTTTTCCAAATTTTCATCTTATATTTGTAAAAGAAATCACAAAGGTGATTCTTAAAAGAAAAAGTTCTTTGAATTAAAAATATTGGCCGCCTATGGTCGATTAAAATAAACCACGAAAGTGGGATAAAGTGATAAACCCTTGGTTGGGGTAAGTTGCGGTTTCAGTAATGGAACTTGAGTAGGCAAGTGGAATATCGTTGAACCTTAAGTACTGAGGGTAACACTTTAGGGAAAGTGGTTTGATGATCAAGCAATCCGAGTTGTTTGATTGAGGTGGGAACACCAATAAGAATAATCCATAGAGTTATTGTGAGAAGTATAGTTATCCGACTATATCATTTCGTGACTCAATATAATGGGAATCTTAAAACCGAAAGGTATGGTGAAGTACGAGTGGTGTCGTTATCATCCTTTATTAAACTCTACCAAGAGTTTGATTTTGAAGGGGTCCAAAAATATGGTAGCAGGGATGTTACAGAGAGTAGTTTAGTATCGAGTCGCTCAAAAGGTGGCTTGGCTGGTTGACGAACCACTACTTTCCAAATTCGGAAACTAAATTTTGTTAAAATATGGATTCTAACAAATCATACAAAACAAGAAAAAGTGTTCGTCAGTCGTTGTAGACAGGTGGCTACATAGTCGTGAGTTGTTCACGGCCACAAAGGGTCTCAAGCCCAATGTGATTTTTAAAAAAGTTCTCTAAACCCGCAAGGTTGAATCAGGGAGGCATCTTTGATGAGTAATGAGTATTAAAAGAGTATATAACGACTTTAGGATTGGTTAATCTAATTGACCGCCGCTGATTGGTACTACTCAAAAGGTAGTGGATACGGGAAGAAACAAATAATGTCCCCAAGTCAATCGTTAAATGGTGTAATCTCAGCCTTTTCTTTTTTTAATTTTGTGTAAAATTAAATGGTGGAATCTAACGATATTAAAAACCGTTCGGCCTCAAAAAATTAAGTCATAAGAAATTATGACTTTTTTTGTGCCCTTTAAAAAATTTTAGTTATATTTGACTTATGAAAGTTGTACACACATTTGCCTCACAAAATATTATTTGGAAAGAAAGAATGTATATTCAAATGTTAAGTGCATTATATGCCAAAAAACATTATGGAAATATACATTTATACACAACCGAAATGGAGTCTGAACAAATATTAAAAGTAGGTATTCCATATACGTCCATTAATACTAAATTATTAAATGAAGTTGATTGTAAACAATATAGTTTAGCAAAAATTTATACATACAAAGAAATTCAGGAACCATTTTTACATATTGATACTGATTCTATTTTCTTTTCTAAATTTGATTTTGACCAAATTAAATCTTCTTTTTTATTTTCACATCCTGACATGAAACACCTAAGTAATTTAAAGGGTACTTTAGGTGAACACATACCATTTTTAATTAATAATAAAGATGAAAAATTAAATAGTCATAACCATTTTTGGATTAATCACGTTTATCTAAAACTTTATATTGATCTTTTTGATAAACATTCAACCTCACTTAAAACTAATTTCAATTTTACTCACATTCCAAATATGAGTATTGTTTTAGTTAGGGATTTTAAGAATTTTAAAATTGCTTGTCAACAATCTATTGACCATTACTTTGAGAACAAAGAAATCATTGACAAACAGGAAATGGGTCCATGTTACATCGAGCAATTAATGATACACCAATACCTTTTATCTGGAGATTCGGATTATAAAGAATTAGTAAAAAATGATGAAACATTTCTTTTTAAAGATGTTCCATTATCAATAACACTTGAAACCCAATCTAAGACAAATGCAAGTATCTATAAAACAGAATTTCCTTTTAATTTTAGAACCACATCAAGATGTTTGTGTTGTAACGAACAAAAATTAAACGAACATTCCATAGATTCAATTGAGGATATAAAGAAAATTCTTAATTTTAAGTTTTTTGGTTACACTCATTTTTCATTTATGCAGTGGTATCAATTGTGGCAGGTTATTGTAATTAACGAAATTGTTGAAACTTTTGGTGAAGATTACGCAATTAACGTTCATAATTCTTTTATTAAAAGTTATTCAAACTTAAACTTACCCGTCTATTCTGAAGCCGAATTACTTTACGAAAAATTAACAAATAAGAAAATATTCACTAAAAAATCAAATATAGTATAATGATTTTATCAATCGTTTCAGTTGGTGATTTTTATATTGATAGTTGTTTACCACATTTAGATAAATTTAAAAATAAAGGTTACGATATTAAAATATTAACCGATAAACCTGAAAAATTTATTGGGTATGATACTCAATTATATGAAAATAAAATATTTTCGTACTTTGATAAATTATTATTTCCACTTAGATTAATTGAGAAATACCAAACCGAAGTTTTATATGTTGACTCTGATTGGATTAAAAATGTTCCCGATTATTTTATTGACTCTTTTAATGGGTTTGATGAGGTTCTTTATTATGATAACTGGAAGGATGTGACGTTTAGTAGTTATGTGAACGATTACTATTGGAAGGATTTAATTTATTATTTTAATTTAAATAAAATAGAATACAATCATTTAATTCTACCATTAGAGTGGATACTTTATTACCCTAAAATTGAAAATATCTCAAATGTAATATACGATATTGAAAAAATTAAACCTATTTTTGATTGGATTAGTACAGTGGTCCCGTCCCAATATACGGGAAATGGTAATGGAGAAGGATTAGGGTTATCTTATGTTTTGGATAAAAATAAAATTAAGATGAATAAGTTTGATTTAACCCAATTTCAACCACAAAAAGAAAATAAGAAATTAATTTGAAATTAGAAAAAATTTTGTTATATTAGTTTATATGAGAATCGTTTGTATATCTGACACACATGCCTTACATAAAGGTATGACCCACGAAATACCGCAAGGTGACGTGTTAATACATGCTGGAGATATTTCAAATAGAGGTGGAGAAAGAGATGTTACAGAATTCATTCATTGGTTTCAAAACATAGAGGGATTTGATACTAAAATTTTCATTTCAGGTAATCATGACCATTGTTTTGAAGAAGTTAATAAACCTCACCATAAACGTGATTACGATTGGTTACGTAATTTAATGGATAAAGAAACATTGTCACAATCTGATGTGGTTTATTTAGAAGATAATCAATGTATAATTGACTCACCAGAATTTTCAAGACCTATAAAGTTTTGGGGTAGTCCTTGGCAACCTTGGTTCTATGATTGGGCATTTAACTTGCCAAGATTGGGAACTGAATTACAAGAAAAATGGAATATGATTCCCGAGGATACTGACATTTTAATTACACATGGACCACCAAACGGATACGGTGATTTGGTTAATAATTGGAGACAACCAAATACACGTGTTGGATGTGAGTGTTTAATGAGTAGGATTAGTGAAATAAATCCACTAGTAAATGTATTTGGTCACATCCACGAGGGTTATGGTGTTGAGCTTGGGGATAAAACATTATTTGTAAATGCATCGATATGTAACTTAAAATATCAACCAATAAATAAACCAATAATCATAGACTTACAAGAAGTTTATGGTGAAATAATAGCAACCCATGTCGAAATATAATAGACCAATTAGTGTTGTCATCTCAACACGAAAAATAGATGATACGTATTTAAAACACGTTGAAAAAATGTTTTCTCACCCTAAAACTCAAATATTAATTTATGAGAATGATGGTGTAGACTCATTACCTAAAATATATAACATTGGATTAGAGGAGTCTGAACATGATATAGTTGTGTTTATGCATGATGACCTTATTTTAGAAACCTCAAATATAACACCAAAAGTTATTAGGTTGTTTGATGAAAATCCCGAATATGGAATTTTAGGATTAGCGGGAACAGATAATTTAATGAGTGGAATGTGGTGGCAAGATAGAGAATCTATGTATGGTGTTGTTGGTCACGAACACGAAGGTAAAAGACATGTAAATCATTATTCTAAACAATCATTTGGTGATAAACCTAAGGAAGTTGTTATTGTTGATGGTTTATTCATAATGGTCCATAAAGGTAGAATTAAACATAAGTTTAATGAAGAATTTACGGGGTTCCATTTTTATGATTTACCATTTTGTGTTGATAATCATTTAGATGGGATTAAGGTTGGGGTCACCACTAAAATAATGGTAACACATAAATCCATTGGTATGACTAACAAACAATGGGAAAAAAATAAGTTGTTTTTTGAGGCATTATATGAAAAACACTTCCCTTTAAGGGTTAATTGATTTTAGCACAATAACGGATATTTATATATAAAACAAACAATTTATGACAACAGTACTTTTAATTTTATTGGCTTTGGTTGTGGCTGGAGCAGTAGTATTTTTCCTAATGAAAACAGGTAAAATCGAAGACAAAGATGGTAATAACATTCCCGATGTAGTTGAGGAAAAAATTGAGGATGTTAAAGAAGTAGTTAACGTAGTTAAAGAAAGAGCAAAAAGAGTAGTTGAAGAAACTAAGGATGTTGCTGAAGCGGCTAAAAAGGTTGTTAAGCAATCTAAAGATGTAGTAAATGCAGCTAAGGGAAATCAAGCTCGTAAAGGAAGAAAACCTTCTACTAAGAAGTAAATTACCACACATATAGAAATTTAATGGGTTAAAATTTGTTTTTTAACCCATTTTCATCTATATTTGTATAAGTTCTTTTAAATACGGGGATGTTTGGTATTGATTTCAGGTATCAGGGATAAGTGGCACGTAGTCAGACTTCATCTATGACTTAAATCCATGGTGGAAAATTTTAGACGGCAACGTTTACAAAAACATGGAAATTGCAGGTTTACTTGCAACTTCTAATGTAGCAGTAGCCTAAGGCGAAACTACAATCGGGTCGACTGGCGTATAACCTAGGAACAGAAGCCTTCAAGGTGTGGTACCTACCCAAAAAGGTACAAATGGTCTCGTTCAGAGGACTACCATAAAAAAAGTGAACTCGACACAGTTATTGGGAACGATGTCAAAATAGGAACCATTTATTTGTCTGTTGTGAACTAACAGAATAAACGTGTAGTCATTTATTGTTGAGCAGGAAAGACACGGGTTCGACTCCCGTCATCTCCACCATAAACCCATCTTCGGATGGGTTTTTTGTTTGGTACCTATATAAACGAACAAAAGGTCCGAAGACCCTTTGCCGAGATTAGAAACACCTCCTTTTCGTTTAGATAAGTTATCGTTTAATGGCGACCAAACCAATTAAACTCTACTTATAAATATCACGTTATACATATCTTTGCGCTAAAAGTTTTAACATTCCCATACCCATTGATCCACCAAACATTCCACCATCATCTTCCTCACTTTTCTCTCCACCTTCAATTTTAGCTAAATCACTTTCCGATGTTGTTGAATTAACCATTTCAGAAAATTTTGGATTATTCGCTAAACGTTCTAATTCATCAGGGTCACTCATTCTTCTTTCAAAATCAGTTAAATTAGGGATACCTAAAATGGCCAATAAATTATTCGCAACTATAAAATTTCTTATGTATTGTCTTTTTGCTCGACTTCCTAAATAAGTCACATTGTACCATTTACTTAACCAATTTTTCGGTGCATATCCCTTTTTTAAAATGTATTGAGCTAATTTTTCTTCTCTAAAAAATTTAGTCAATCCCCCACCAATTTTACCCGTACCAACAATTGCGCTTGCTATTCCTTTAGGTCTCTCCAATAATTTAGTAAGAACTGATTTATGTTGATTTAAAGAAATTTGCATTTGTTTTGCAAACGTAGGTGAAACTTCACCAACCTGAGAAATTAATTTATTTATTGACTTACTATCTGCGTATTTACTTAATTTACCATATTGTTCAGCAACCTTAGGGTTATTTCTTAAGAATGTAACCATCTCGTCTGTCCCCTTTAATGCGTTTTTGGCCAATGGAGATTTAAACACTTTAATCAATGGTTTTGCAAAGAAATCGCCAACCGTTGGTATTAATGCAAATAACATTAAACCAGCATATAACCATTCTTTTTTGTAACAATAATAAATAATCAAAGCCAAATCCGCAACCTCACCAATAACAGGAACAAATCCCGCAATCATTAAAGTATTCTCAATCCAGTTTTCGTTTATAACCTGTTTTGATTCAAGTAACTCTTCTTTAGTATAATAATTTTTCATTATCCGTGTATTAAATTACAAAATTTTGCACCCGCAATTTCACCAATGTTAGATTCTTTTATTGATTCACCAAATAAGTTACCGACACCTAATTTAACAACGGTACTTCCACCACCTGCAAGTTGACCTCCAATATATCTACCAACACCTTCCATTATTGCATCACACAACTTCGGCATACCATCCGCACTTGTGCAGGTTGACATATCTTTAAATGGTTTTAATAAATCAAGTGGGTTATAATCCGCAAATACTATTGCCATTGAATCAACTATTTCACCTTTCATTCCTAAATTATTAAGTAACCACTTAATCGCATATTCTTTAATTGATGACATGATAGTTCCTCTTGCAAGTTTACCCCAATCAGCGTTTTTAATTTGACTTAAAGCGTCGTCACCCGCCGCAACCAATGAACTCGCATCTTGTTCGTTTAAAAAACTTTCAATCTCATCCATTTCATATCCCTCACTTATTAAGTTTGATGATGCAATTAACACTCTAGTTAAGAATTCATCTTTACTAGATGAACCCCTAACTATTGAAAAAGATTCTTGAAATATTTCTTTTCTTGTACGTTGTAAGTTTTCACTTACAACCTTTTTTATGTTTAATTTTATATTATTCATTTGTTTTTATTGTGGTTTCCAAACGTATTTTATTCCGTATCTTTTATCTTTATCTTTAATTGGGTTTTCTCTATACCCTAAAGTTTCAATGTATTGACTTAATTTAGATAGTGCTTCCTCACCTAAACTGGCTCCTTTATATTTGATTCTACCTCCATCTTCACCATCGCTAAATATAAACGGTTTTTCACCTCTTTGATAATTTGATTGTAATGTTTTGTAAAGTGATTCACCATTAGTAGATGAAGAACCTGTATCTATAGGTTTTATTTTACCCGATAAATCACCTAATTTACCCGTATCAATAGGTTTTATGTCACTTATTTTTGGTCTAGCTATTGGTGCTAATTCCGCATCACTATATTTTTTACGTGTAGGTTCGTCTGTAATTTTATTACATTTGGCTTTTACATCCTCGTATATTTTTATAGTAATACCTTTAGATAGGTCATGACCTAATCCCTCTAATATTGTCTTTGTTTTAGGTCCAAAATAACCTTTTTGTGGTGTAATATTTAAACAACCTTGCATTTCTGCAATTTTTGGTGCGATACATCCAAATTCATATGGGAAATCTTTAGATGAACAATCGTGATAATTAACTCCTTTATTTGGTTTAGGTACGATTACTTTGTCATCTTTTTTACTATCATCTTTTTTACCGCCATCCCATTTTATATCAATATTGGATAATCCTTTACCTCCCCCTGGTTTTGGTGTTGGAACAACTCCTCCTCCTCCTCCTTTTGCCATTGCAATAATTTGAGGTTTCATGTTCTTTGCCATTACACTTAAATTTTTAACCCCAACGCTCTCAACATCAGATACAAAATCAACACCTTCATCTTGTTTGTAAAAATCTAAGAATTTTTTAATGGCATCTTCACCTTGGTATGTTTTTCCTTTTAATGCTGTCAAAATATCTTTAAGACTTTTTAAATTATATTCTGCAACATATCCATCTAAATCGTCTACTGCGGTATCAACATAAGAATCCATTGTTTCATCACTAACCTCACTTCCTTGTTCATTAAGTACCAATCTCGTTAGTGACATTATTTTAGATTCTGCTTGTATTGTTGGTGTACCGTTTTTACACTTCCAATGTCCCATTTTACGATCTGATAAATCCATAACTCTACCATTAGTGTAAAACTGTATTCCTTTTGGATATTCTTCATTTTTAATTACCACAACAGTTGCACCTTTTGGTGTTGTTACAATAAAGGCTTCTTTACTTTTAACTAATTCTTTTATACATGGTGCCCATGCTGTATCATCTACTGGTGGAACTGGAGGGAAATCGTCACCTTTTTTATCACTTGCAAATGTATCTATCATCCACCAAAGAGCCGCAGCACCTATACCTAATCCAGCACCCCAAGCAACAACTTGTTTCCAACTTGGTTTATTTTTTAAAAATGGTTCAAATTTATCTTTCCATTTTTCCCACCAAGTTTTAACTGGAGGAGGTGGTGTAGGTTTAGGATTTGGATTTGGTGGTACAGGTTTTGGTTTTGGAAGATTGAATTTCTTTTGTACAATTGCAGTTATTGCATCCTCACTATACCCCGCTTGTTTTAATGCCTTTTCATATGCTGGTTGTCCTTTCGCAAACTCCGCAGAGTACTTTTGGTTAAACTTACCATTTCTAACTAAATTTTCCGCAGCTAAATCAATCATTTTAGCGTTTTTAGTGTTTGATTTTAAAACACTTAATTCTAATGCACCTTTTAATGTGCTCGTTAATCTATTACCCTTTAAAGCTGTTAATAACTCTTCAGATGTTCTAACCCCTAATTTTGTCAATTCATCAGCTATGGCAGCATCCTTAATCATTGCCTTTAAGTAACCCTCTAATTCGGTAGCAACTAATTTACCATCCAACGCAGCTTTAGATATTAAATCTTCATTTAAAGACTTTTTAATAGTTTCAATAAGACTCATTCGGTTTCTTATTGGTGAATAATTTTTATTTTCCATTTTTTATTTTTATTTTTATTTTAAAGTTGATCATAGTTATATTCAGACTCAACATCCGGTTTAGATAACGCATCTAACACTGCACTCTCATATTCATTTTTCTTTCCTTGAGTATATGCCCCAATTCCCCCTAACAATGCTCCCGTGTTGAATGTGGCCTTTGCTCCACTACCTAATCTACCACCACCTAAAGCCGATTTAATTGCATTTCCGGGTTTACTTACAACATTAACCGCACCTTTTAAACCACCACCTAATAACTTAGCAATTTTTGTTACAAAACTACCAAATGCGCTTAATGGTTTACTTATGAAACCATAAATCTTTGGGGATGATGATTTTAAAGAAGATAATGCTTTTGAAATAAGTCCGTTTGCTCCGTTTAATGCTGTTAATATTTTTTTACCAATTCCTTGTAGTGCTGGATTAGATTTCATAGCGGTTGAAAATGCCTCAGCACTTGAACCAAACTTTTTAAGTGCCGCCCCTACTATTCCTTTAGCCCCTTTAGCTGCAATACCTGCAAAAACTAATCCTATAATATCAACACCCAAGAAAAGTAATCTCCAAGGTAATGATAATGTAGAGTCTTCGTGGTTTCCAGAAATTAATTCGTATATATCTAAACCAACAATAATTGCCCATACAACAAATTGAGCTCCTTTACCAACACCAGTTGCAATTAAAATTGCATCCAATAAGATACCGATTGGGTTATACATTGCCGATCTAATACTTCTAGCTACATATAATATACCCTTTCCAATAATTTCAAATGCTTTTTTCCACTCACCGTCTTTAATATTTGTGTATAATTTTTTAAGTCCATCAATTGAAGTCGTTGCGAAATTTTTAATACCTTGAGCGGCACCTTTTACGGTATCTTTGGTCCAATCCCAAGCGTCCTTAAATACATTTTCACTTAAAAGTTCTTTTACATATGGTTTTAAACCAACCATATTTTGATTTGATTCAGTTATTAAGAACGAATCTAAAGATGTTAAAACCGACTCCTTAATATCTTGAGGTAAATTTGTTGCTACTTCAAATGAATGTTTTAAAAAGAACTTAAAATGGTCAAAATTCTCCCAAATATTACCAATTTTAACTTTATTTTCTACATCAATTAAATCATCAAGAAAAATACAAAATTTTTCATCTGGAGATAACCACTCAGCAATTACTATAGAATCTGTCGCTATCGGTCTATTATATAATCCCAATATTCGGTTTTGCTCCGACTCTGAAATTATTTGTCTTCTTTGATAAACCATATTTTATGGGGTTTTCTATATAAATATCTTAAAATTTTTATTTTAATGGATTTGACTTACCTCTTTTTAATACACTACCGACAATGTCACTCCATTTAGTGACCCCAATTTGATTGGATGGTCCCCTTGTTACTCCACTTTCCCATTTACCCACTTCAGGATAACCTTGTCCTCCAGATTGAGTACTCGAAGTACCTGAATCGGGTTGAGCGGCAGAAGGGTCCGTTTGCTCCTCCATTTCTTTCTCAGAAACTTCTCGTGATAGGATAACTTTTAATTGTCTTTCGTTAATTAGTAATTCCATAATATATAAATACTGAATAATATCTTTGAAAGATGTTATTATATCTAAAAATACGTAATTTGGTGGAATTTATAAAGATATTAATCCTCGTATATGTCGGGATTTTCTTTTGAGAACATTTTTATGTATTGACCGGCTTTAGCATTTGCCTCATCCTCTATTTCACCTCCAATATCTGGTGGTCTAACCGCCAATCTACCCTGTTCAAATTGTTTATGATGAACTAATTCATGTGCAACACTCCTCATAATATCAACAAGTGCTCTGTTTTTACCATAAACCTTAACTACCTTGTTTTCTTTGGTGTAATCGTAATTTGCGGTGGTTTTAAGACCATCTCTGTTACTTTTAATAACAATAGTCGGAACAGAATCCAATTCCAATTGATTCTTAACGAATTTAACAAATTCGTTCAATTTCCCCTTATTGATGTCGCTTAAAAGTGCCATAGTAATAAATATCACAAAGTTTTTTCTTCTGGTAAATCGTTTTCTTTTAGATATTGTTCAATTAATTCAATAATAAAATCCTCATCAATATCCTCTAAATCTACCTCGTCAATTATTTCAGGTGAGTAGTACTCAACCTCGTCGTAACCTAATTGTAGTGCCCTATAAAAAGTATCACCATCCTCATCCGTTGAAAATTCAACAGATAACCTTTTATGGTCCTCATCATAATAGTATTCAATTATATTCATGGTAAACATTGATAATTATACTATTTTTATTCAAAAAACAAAAATTTAGTCCATTATGTACAAAATACCATAAAAATTATGTAATTTATATTATGTTAGATTGGTACACGATTAATTACCTTTATCCAAAATCATTTGAAAGATTTTCAAACGTAATGTTCCCCAATGTTGGGGTTGTTAGTTTATCTACTCTTGAATTTTACGACACTAAAAAATTATATCAATTTTTTGATAAGGAAGGTGTATATTTGAATGTTGAAATGTACAATCCACATCAATGGGTTTTCACCATATCACTTTCTAATGGAATAGTGTTTGGTCCAACACAAGATTCTAAAAAAAATAGGGAGGATGTTGAATACGCTGGATTCGTAGAATGTTTTAAAATAATGGATAAGATAATCAGAGATAAGACCCAATAGTATTTATATGGAGATGACAATTAATTTTTTACTACAAACAATGAGAGTTCTACATGTCGGTAATTACGATGAGGAAGAATTATCAATGGTGTATAACTTCATAACATCTGTTACCGATGACGTATTAAATGATTATAAAGACACATGTACTATTTTATCATATGAAAATGATTTAGAGTTATATATGGAAATTTTAGATATTTGTATTGTTATTTTTGAAGATAGGGAAGAATATGAAAAATGTCAAAAATTAAAAGATAAAAAAGAAGAAGTAATAAAAATAATAGAAAATAAAACAATTTAAATTATGAGCATATTTGGAATGTCGGAAGACGAAAAAAAGAAAATACTTGATAAACATAAAGCGGCAACTAAAAACCATTATGTTAAAGTAGACGAAACAAAAAAAGGTTTACAAAAACCATCAGATAAGAAAGATACAAAAAAAACCTCCAAATAGGAGGTTTTTTTATTATGAAAAAATATTATAATATTCTCTCCATGTACATTTTATTAAGTGGTATTTTGACGTATCTTTTAAATATGTTATATCAAATACCTTCTCATCACTACCGATAAATTCAGATTCTATACATTCGTTTACCGTATTGTTAAAGTTAAACAATAAATCATCAACTAATTTTGATGGTACAAAAAATGCTGTACCTTGAATATTCCTAACCTGTGATAAAGAATGCCATTGATTATCGTGTACACCAAACGGGTCGTTATGACTAAAAAATGTTATTTTATTATTATCTAAGTTATTTATTTTTTCAATGTTTGGCCAAACCTTACCTTGATAAACCTCAACCGGTTCTCTTAAACCACCAGCATCCGCCCAAATAACAAAGTCATTATCGAAATATCCCTTATCAACACAATCCTTAATCCAATAAACTTTATTGAACATAATGACGTTATATAGTGGTTTATTCATCTCAGGTACATCAAAATGTGCCTTTTGTAAAAACACATCAGAAAACATTAAATCATTTAATTTTTGATTATAAAGTTTGTACCCTTCTAATTCTTCTAACTCTTGGACAACAATGATAGTTTTTTCTAAATTAACATCGTATTTTCTTCTATAACTTTCAATTTCATCTTTGAACTTTTGTTGAGTGTAGATTACGAGTTTAGAATCTAAGGATAACGTTCGTTCCATCCAATGAATGTATCCACCATATGATTGTGTGAATTTCTCCCATTTATCTCTACCGATGTCGTAAAGTGCGGTAACAATTACCGGATTGTTTATAGCCATTCCCATGTTATTTTAACGTTTTTATGATATATGTTAACCTCATTAACATCAAATAATAATGATGTGTTATCAGGTTGTATTATTGTATTTAATTTCATTCCATGATAATTTAACATGGTTGGTACAAATCCTTCGTGATATGCGTGAAATTGATTTTCGTTATCTATCAGTAATTGTTTTAATGCTCTATTTGAAAATCTTGTAGTTGGAAAGAAGGAACCGAAATATTCGGTAACCTCATTTGGCATCACCGCACCATGACCAGGGAATCTATAAAACCATTGGTCATTTGAAAACATCCTACTATCTGTTGTGTGTATATTTGGTTGTGATAAAACTCCTTTATTTTTAAAACAAAAATATGCTAAAAAATCCGAATCATCTTTATCGACACCATCAAAAAATTTAGACCAGTTGTCCATTCTAATATCATCATCGAAAAACCAATAATAATCGTAATTAGGATTTGATATATAGAAATTTAACATTCTTAAATGTGCATAAAACCACGCAATATTTCTATTACCAATACAATTCCAATAATTAATTTTGCTCGGCTCAGTATTGAAATTCATGTTTCTTTTTAAATCTTCCTCGTTGAAGGTAAACCCAACATTAAAAGATTCGTCTTTTGTATTGTCCGATACAAATGTAAAATCTCTACCACTATCTTTAAAATTATCCCATTGGCCTCGATAGTGTGGGTACATATCAGGAGTTGTGCAAACGCAATGTATATTATTCATATTCTTCGATTAAAATTTGGTGCCATTCGGGGACCCTATTAAATTGGTGTACAATATCAAATAATTTATCATCACCCGTATAAACTTTTCCGTCTATAAACTTAGGTACACCATACCTAGATTCTAAATTTCTCTTTAAACCCCAAGACTCAAAGAATTGAGTTGGTCCAGAAGATTGACAATGCATTGCCCAACCATCATCTATACTAAACACTTTTAGTTTATCTACCAAACCTTTTGCCATCATAATGATAAGTGCTGCTTGGTCCCTAACATTATGCCCATTAACTGCATATTCACACATTAGGTGCATTTTTTCAAACAAATGCATTAAAGGTTCCCTTTTACCACCAATGACACCTGAACATGTTATTTCATTATTGATACAATGTCCAATTTCTCCAGGAAAACATTTGTTTATAACATCAGTATTCCAAGGTTCTTCCCTTAACATAATTCCCTCATTACTAACGAATAAATCGTAATTTTCTAAATCAAATTTATCAAATGGATTTGATTGGAATAGAACATCAAACACGTCAGTTGATAGGAATACATCAATATCACTATTTTTTAAAAATTGAGCAATGTAATACAATCTTTTATTATTAATATACCAAGGGTCACCAACATCAACACTATGATACGTTATGTTTAATTCCTGACAAACCCTAATATCTTCATCATCCGAATTTGCGGCAATTAATATGACCTCACCATCTGAGTATTTTCTGAAACTTTCGGACCACACTTTAATTTTACTTTTATGTTCTTTTATTTTATTGGATATACCAATTAACGCTGTTTTCATATTAACAATTTAATCTACTTTCTTCTAATTCGTTATTGAAATTTAATATTGTTGGCCAAAGATACTCAATTAAATAATTTGTATGACTTATTACTTGATTTGGTATAGAGTCTTTAATCTTTTGATATGATTCTTTTTCTCTCATCAATATTAATTCTTTAGATACGATACATTGAGCTGAATTTATAAACATTATAGGAAGTTCATACTTCACTCCAACACTATCTGCATAATCGGTGGTCTCTTTTACAATATCTTCGGGACCTCTGATATACGATATACCTAACGGATGAAACTTTTTTGTAAAATCAAAATTATTAACCCTATCAATAAAATTCTCACAATGATAAAAGGGATTATCTTGACTAAAACAAACGTAGTCAGGTAAATCATCATAATTGTCTATTATGTATTTTAAATAAACAATTGTATCAAATCCTAAATTAGGTAAGTTATTTTCATATAAGTGAATCTCGTTTGGATTTTTATTATAAACTACAACTTTGTGATTTATCTTTTTTAACCAAGATAAATCCTCTTTAAAATGACAAACAACTACAGTCAAATTCATGGTTATAGTTTATTTTCTATTTTATCTAACCAACCTTTACTTGAAGAATGTGGCCACACAATCCATTTCGCAGGTTTTTTTATTGTGTCGAACGTTCTCCATATTTTAATAAATTCATCAGAATCGTTTAACATATTATTTATTTCATCTGATAGAATATCTTTTCTATTTAATGGTTGATTCCTCTCGTCTTCAAAAATTACCGCCCAAAAATCGTAATCAGTTTCCTTAAATGACCCTTTATGTACATCTATACAATGTTTGAATATCTTTAAAAAAGATTCTTCAAATTCAACACCATATAATGGTGGATTTGGAGCTAAGTTATTATCTAACGTATATTTTTGAACTGCTCTCTTTTTAAATGAAATCCCCGCATATCTTTCGTAATCTTCAAGTGTTCTTACGTTACCAAAATCATAAATTCCAAAATCAATGTCTTTTGTTAAACCATCCATTTCAAAAAGTTTACGATTTCTTAAATGTGAGTTTGAATTTTTATCTCCCCATGTTTTATCGTCGTCCCATTGTTTTGTTCTTCCTTTTCTAGTGTATTCGTGCCAAATAACAATTTTATGTGGGTGAAACAAATCATAACCCCATGTATATGCTCTTACTGCGATAGATATTTCTTCACCATGAAAATAATATTCAGGATCATGTGGAACCTCTTTAACAAAACTACCTGCGGCAAATGCAAAATGTGCCGAATAAAATCTTGCAGGTACGGGTTCCGATAATTCTTTAAAATTATCTATTCCTGCCGGCAAGAAAAATACCGCACCCTCAGGAATAAACCTATCAAAGTTCATTTTCCACGGAACGTTGACTCTACCTTCGGGATCCTTTTCTGGATCGAATGATGAAATGTATGATGTTAGTAAAGGTTTTTCTATCCCTTTATTTTTTAATTGATTAAACATACCAATAAGCTCCTCATCCCAATTTTCAATAAATCTATGATGAGAATCTAATTGTAATGTGTATTCTTCGTCAATATAATTTTGTTGTAGTTTATTTCTTGCCCAACAAGCTCCCTTAGAATCCCTATAGTCAATATCGATTATTTTAAAACGACTATCGGTCACATACTCATCGAGAGTATCCCATTCATCATCTACTGAATGTTGCCAAGCAATTGAAAACACTAAATTTTCAGGATATTTTGATTTTGAGATACAATCTCTTAGTGTTGGTAATAATTGCGGGTCTCTATAAGACGCTATTTGAATAAAAATTTTTTGATTTTCCATTAAAACTTAATTATAGAATAATATAATAAAAAAATATTGGTTTTTAAATAAATTGCACAAAAAAAGGTTAGATTTCTAACCTTTTTTCTTTTCATCTACTTGTTGTGAGTAGGTTGACTTTTTGTGTTGTCTAATTTTATCTTTTAATTGAACTAAAAGTTTCTGTGCGTTTGATAAATTAGTCGAAATACTATTAACTCTCGCTCCCGATAAGGTCTTTAAACCACTTGGTATAGAATCTTCTAATTTTCTAAGTTCTTTTATGGTCTCACCCAAAGAATTCTGTAATTCTTCAATTTTATATTGAACTCTATTGAAATCGTCTCTTTTAACTTTTGACGTTTCCTCACTTAAGAGCTCTTGAACCATATTTTTTACAATTTCTTCCGAAATTATCGATTTGTTATCCATGGGTACTATACTTCAAATTCTTTTTCTTCCTTATCTGTTAATTCTCCGTCTTTTTTCATACCTTCTTTAATATAAGTTCTAATAAGTTTGGAAACACTCATATTTTTGTGTTTCGCCACCTTATCAATTTCCTTATAATATGCCGGAACAACCCTAAATGTTAACATTTTAATAAATTGCTTATGTTTTGGTTGATCTGAGGTGAAACCACCTCCCGAACCTTCTTTTTCATCTAAATCTTCTATGTTCATGTGAATATGTTTTTATATAAATATTTTGTATTACAAATAAAAATCCTTATATTAGTAAAAAAACAAAATATATGTCAGAAGATAAAGAGCAAACAATCGATCCAGTTAAAATGTGTGAGGAAAAGTATCCTGAAACCACAAAAGAGTTCAAAAAAATCTTAAAAGAACAATACGAAGTGTTCTGTAGAAAACAAATGAATTATGGTCCCGATAATATCTCCGTTGGGACTCGTTTAGAGACTCCTGAAGAGGTTAAATTATCCCAAACGGGACTTTGGTTCAGAATGAATGATAAGATTCAGAGACTGAAGCAATTGGTGTTATTAGGTAAGCCAGATACTGTTGGTGAGGCTGTGGAAGATACGTATCAAGATTTATCCGTATATAATATCATCGCACAAATCGTAATTAGGGGTAAGTGGGCAAAATAAAATTGACAATTTACAATTTTTAAACCCATTTTTAACCTATTTATTAAAAAACGAAAGAACCATGAAAGTTAACGTAAATCACCCATCTTTTATTTCATTTTTAGAGAATGTAACTGAAAATATCTTATCAACAATTTCAGTTAATAACTATTTTTCATTACCTCAGGAAAATAAGATGGGTGTTTTATACATGGTTTTTAAATTAATGAAAACTTCCGTTAAATCGAGAGCTAAATTGACCGATTTAGAGTTGGTTAGTTTTGTTACGGTTTTATGGAAAAAGAACGAAGAGGCTGAAAACTACGAATTTGCAGCAATATTGAAAGATATATTAGATAATTTCGATACTGTTAATGAATTCACCAAAACACCTAAAAGGACGACCAGAACGATAAAAACCGATAAAACTAACAATGAGTAGGTCCATTGATGTTGATACTAAAATATATTACGCGGAACAAACTCTACAATGGTGTAGAGAAAATCTTGGTGAAAACACGAGAAAAAGGACTGAGTTAACTTTTGACTTAAGTCTTAGAAATCGTAAAATGAAAGGTTTCATTGTTTACGGGAATTATTGTTTTTGGAGGAATCATATGACAATATACTTACCTAACACCAATACGTTATATGAAGTAGTGTCAACCATCATACACGAATACACTCATTATTTACAATCAAGAGTAAAATATAGAGAATACGAGAAAACTCGTTACTACTCTCAAAATCCAATGGAAAGGTCGGCAAAAAGAAATGAGGATAGATACACAAAAATGTGCTTAAAATATATTAAATCAAATCTTTAACGATTTTAGCCTCTTCAATCTCTCTCATAAATAATAACGTATCGTCATTATTAACTCTATTTCTCACTACCATATCACACATCCAAAAATTCTTTAGATCGGTAATTGACCCTTCCTTCACTTGTGAATGTTTTACTTTTCGATAAACCCAATATAATTTATCTTGGTAGTTTACATATTCTTTAGGTAACATTATTTGAATTTAAAACCTGTTAATTTTTCAATATCAATCAAATCGACTTTATTATTGTGTAGACCATCCGCTTTAGTTGTGTTATTATCAAATAAAAATGCTAACCATTCATTTGATTTTTTTACATACACCACTTTCCAACATTGAGTCGGTACAGCGGTTGTACCAATACGTTTAGCCACCCCAATCGAACCTGTCCATATGTGTACAGAATCTTCCTTAATCGCCATTTCACGAGACCACATTTCTAATTCCTTCCAATCACCTCTGTTTAATGCTGGATATTGTGCGGTCATATTACTAAAGAAGAATGATTCTTCATTTGCCACTTTATCACAAGAAGCATCTGCGGCTGGAAAGTTATGTCCACGATCAAACCCCGAACCCGTATAATCTAATTGTAAACTTGTCTCCGATGCTAACTTAGGATCAGGTATGAATTTATCGCCACGCTTAACCTTAACAGGACATGTTAATTTATCTTTAGTAATCCACCACTCAACCATCACTGGATAATGTTTAGATTTACTATAATGTGTTGTAAATGCTTTATGTTCTAATTTAACTACGTCTTGTGCAATTGTTACAAAACTTATAATAAGTAATGTAATCAATAATAACCCTTTTTTCATATATGATATTTGTTTATATAGTTAAATATGTCCACAGCGGTGTTTGTGTGTACATCAAACTCAATAAACGGGATATCATTTACTATTAGTTTTTGTTTTATTTCCTCATCTATTTCCTTAGATTCTTTTAAATCTTGGAATCTACCATTTTGGTCATATGTTTCATCGTTTCTTTTAAGGAACACATTTAAACTATTGTATTTTTTGAATAGACTCAGGATAAATGTATCGTATGTCTCGTCATAGAACATGGCAGGATATTCAGGTTTATCGTTATATCTTTCTTTGTAAATCAAACCCAATATTATTGGTGAATCAACAATGATATATTTTACCTTACCATATAGTCTACTAATATTTCTATGCTGATTTGCGGTAATATAAAATTGATCCTTAATTGCGGAGTAATTCTCCTCCCAAGCCACGATTTTAGGAAATTCAAAAGTTAACTCAACATCCATGTGATGTTTCTTCATTTCAGTAAATAAACCCGAAGATTGGGTAGATTTACCGATACCTGGTCCACCAAAAAAATTAATAATTAAACTCATAAATCAAATATACATAAAAAAAGGGAGTTTGTGAAATCTCCCATATATTAATTTAGTAAGTTTATTTTGTCCCCCGACAACAAAAATAAATAAGATAATTGTTACTAAAAACACCAATTTTAGTATGACTATTTGTCATTAAAAAATTAATTTGGGATAATAGATTAGTTACCTTAAAAAAGTTTAAATTTTTATTTTTTATTGGACTATTTATTACCATATGGAGAACATTTATTCAGTTTTAATAACTGCGGTGACAGTTTTAGGTGGTACAGGTGCTTGGAGATATTATGAAAGACGAGCTTTACATAAAGAAAGAGACGAAGATTTCATTCGTCACGACTGTAAAGATAGAATCACCAAATTAGAAGCATTATTGGAAGCATCATCAAAAGAAAAGGATGATTTAAGAAATATGGTTCTAACTTTAACAAAAGAAGTTGCTGCATTATCTGTTAAGGTTGAGTTTTTAACAAAAGAAAATGAGCAATTACATAAAAAAACAACAACAAGAACAAAATAGTATGAAGAAATATATATTCACAGAATCACAAATTAAAATGGTTATTGATAACCAAATAAATGAGCAAATGAGTCCAGAAGATAGTTTTAAAGCTGTCTACGGAAACCCACCAATCTCCCAACAAATGAAGAAATACCCAAATGGTAGGTTTGCGTTTTCGTTAAAATCAGTAAAGGAATTAGATATGGATAGAGCTAATAGATTATACGTTGTGAAACAAGGTGATACTATTAGTGAATTGGTTCGGAAATTAGGAGCTAATTCCGAGTATAATATTTTGTATGGTAACGATTTGTTAAAAAACAACCCAAAGGCACTACAACCGGGAATGATTATAGCTTATAGTTTAAGACCTTCCGGAAACTAATTCATCAAAAATTTTTATAACCTCATCCACACACACAAAATCAAAACATTCAGAATAACCTGAAAAAGATTCTAAAATTGGTCTGTATTTTTTTACAGACCTTTTTTTATTGAGTTTTTCTTTAATTTCCGATTCTAATTTTTCGGCGTCAGGTGTATCAATTCTTCTTAAGATGGTCTCCACCACATATCCCTCATAACCATACGCCTTACTAAAACGTCTCATTATAAATCGTTTGGAAGTGATTCCCACCTTAACAAAGGTTCTATTTGTTGCTTCTTCCTTAATTAAAACCAAATAAAGAGATTTTGGTAATTTACTTATTTTTTTGTTTTTCTCTTTTGTTTTTTTAGATAGTTTATTTTTAATATAATCTTTAGCCTTTTCTAACGAAGTAAATTCCTTTTCATCCCTATATGGGTTAATTATGTATTTTTTGAATCTTTGGAGATAAATGGTTTTACCACTATCAACCTTATACTTTTTACCCCTCGTTGTTAAAATTTCATATATCGAATAATATCCAACCTTCAGTATTGGTTCCTGTGACATGATATCTGTTTTATATAATATACATAGTTTAGAACTCAAAATAAACCAAACTCAATAAAACTACGGATTCCTATACAATAAAAGGTATTTATAGTATATTTATAGTATCATGGAAATAAAGAAACTAATATCAAATATTGTTAACGAAGCCGTTAAAAAAAGTGATCTAGCCGCGTTTTTATCGAACAAATTTAGTTCAGAATCGCCAAAGTTCAATTCGTTGGACCCCGAAACAAAATCGACTCATACATTTGGGATAATTGAAGCGTATAAAAATATTAAATCTAAACTTAGAACAAGTAATCCCGCCGTCTTTAGTTTTTTACAAAGACATGATGGTAATCACGGAACAAATTTAATCACAATCGAACAATTAAATAAAATTACGGAAATCCCATATAAACAATTAATGGAATTGTTATCGGTAGTTGGGGATTTTAAACCAATTGCCGTAGACGGAGATTCAAAAGGTTTTGGTGGAGACGATGATGAGACTAAATTAATTAAAACATTTGGAACAAGTGGTACTAAACCAACTGAAGGTAAAGTTGAGACTTCAAAGCAGATGTGGGCAAGTCCTAAAAATACGGTCGTAAATGAAGATGGTTTTAGAGTTTATCATATAAAAGACCAAACCCAAGCAATAAGAATGGGTTATTATTATCAAACGTTACACTTAAAACAATATAGAGATTTAAAAATTGGTAAATCTTATGGTGATGAGTTTGAAGTTAGACCGCCGTGGAACGTTACATTTAGAAAAGGTTTTGAAGAAAAAAATTCAATCGGGTCGTCAATTATTTCTCATGGTTTTAATAAATGGTCAAGTTTTAGAAGTGCACACGAAGCCTCAATATACTTTGTTATAGATGAAAGTAGAAACCCATTTGAAGACATTTTAACTAATGGTAAGTATTTCATGTCAGTTATTGAGGCACTCAACGACGGAGGTTATCAATTAAGATCAATGTTAAATGATGGTTCATTGTTACTTAATTGGAAGAAATTAGTTGAGATATATCCAAAATTAGAAGGACACGAAGAAGCATTTGTTTATCACGATTTTTCACCGGAAGAATTAGTTGAACCAATGGAAATCGATACATCATTCAACGAATATCCCGAATCTAAAAATTACATTGGTAAACAATTACCTGATGTTCAAATTGCGTGGTTTAAAGAAGGTAATGATATTACAAAAGCATTAACTTGGAAATCAATGACAGTACCTGTTAGATTGGCATACATTGACACAATAACGGCATATAACGTATTTGAAAAAATATCTAATGAGGACTTATTGAATGAAATGTTACGTGGTGTCGTCTCTCAAGGAGGTAAATTCTTCTCAACTATTTTAAATGACAAGATGGTTAGTATTGGTAAAAAAGGTTTATCATTCTTAACCCATCACTACAATCAATTAAAATATGAAGTTGAGTTTATAGGTAAAAGAAACCCATTAAGAGTGATTTATAAATCCAAGAGTAAAGACCCATCTAAAGATGGTTTAATGGGAATATTTGACACACAAAAAGGTCAATGGTTTCAATCAAATGGTATAAAGTATGATGGTAGATATGAATTAACAAATAAACTTAGAAAGAAAGATAAAAACGCCAAAACATATTTGATTTTTGAACTTACAGCCTCTGATAATGGTGATAAATTTTATATTGTAAATGATGAACCTTTTGTTTCAGAAAAAACCCATCATGGCTATTTTTATAGTTTAAAGGCATATAATAAATTCATAATGGATTTTATTGATTCAGAAAAACCAGAACCATTTAAAAATCCTAAAACAAGTTTAGCTTAATACAAATAAAAAAGGGACTTACGTCCCTTTTTTTATGATAGTAATGAATAATATTCTTTAAAGTGTTTAATTCTATCGGCTAAACCAATAGTTCCACCATTTACTCTCTTTGTTATTTTTGTCACAATAACATCTGATGAACCTTCATCTGCAATTTTATGTAACCCATTTTTAGAGAAGAACCAAGCCGCAGATAATAATGCATAATCTGTTGCAACCTTATCTGGATTTGAAGTAATATCTTCATTAATTGATTTACCAAACGCAGTATAATTTTCTTTTCCGGTTAATTGAATATAACCACGGCCACGGAATTTAAATCCTTCACCTGTTGATTCAGGACCATTACCCATTCTATTTCCATATACTTTAGATGCAATCTTTTGTGGTTGTCTTGCATAAGGTGCGGCGGCGGCTTCAGTTGGGAAATATTTTTTAAAGATACCTGCCAATCCTTTTGCTGAATAGTTTAGATTCTCTTGTGTTGCACGGAATCCACCTGATTCGTGACCACATTGAGCTAAGAAATGTGCAAGTCTTAATGGTGTGTTTATTTGAAATTTAGATGCGGTATCAGGTATTAATCTAATAACAGCATCAGGAATATGACCCTTTAATTTTTCTAATTTTAATCCACCGACTGACGCAACTGGTGCCGGTTCAGTTATAATTGTTGGAGCACTCACAACACCTTCAGAGAATAACTTACCCCAAGTGCCGTCACCAACAATACCATCTGCCGTTAAACCATTTGCAGATTGCCACGATTTAACTGCGGCCTCTGTCTTTGGTCCAAATTTACCTATTGGGTCAACACCCAATTTAACTTGGAGTTTTTTTACATCTTCTCCTTCAGATCCTAATTTTAGTAACATATCGATAATTGTTTTGTGTTTATTATATAAATACTCTTTGAGTTTTTTTAATTATGTGTACCACATGTTGAACATACAAAAGAACCCTTTCGACCATCTTTCATGACTGTTATTGTATGTTTCTTTTTACAATTTCTACAAGAACCCCATTCGGGTTGACCCGATTTTGATTTTGGGTTATTATCATGTCCACACTCATGACACACGTACTTATCTTTCCCACTTTCCGACTCTTTCCATTTCCAACCACATTGTTTACATTTTATGGTTTTGTCGGTTTCTTCATCCACAATACGTTTCAATTGTGATTCAGTTATAATAATTTTCATAACTATAAATAGTTAGGTATGATGTGTTTTTCTTATGTCGTTTTTTAAAAACACAGAAAAGTCTCCATTAACCTTTTCTTTAAAATTATGTAGTTCTATATAATGTTTATTACATACGTAAGTTGTGAATGAGTACATATTGAGGTCATGGTCCAATACCTTATATGTTTCTTTAAAATCCACATCTCTGTGACATCCAATAAATTGACATTCGTGTTTTTCCATAAGCATAAAAAAACCCTCAATTACGAGGGTTTTAAATTATAAAAATCTTTTAAAGTTATTTTTAATATTTTTGATGGATTCATTCATCATTTCGTCATCATCTTCTCTAATTGATAGATTATCTAATGCGTCCATTGTTCCTTCGAACCCTGGCATATCTCTTTGTGATTCTTCAGGACTCGGTTCGTTAAGTGCATTACCACTTAAATCTCCACTACTAACTTCTTCCCATAAATCATCTAACTTATCTTCACTAATATTAATACTCTTATCGACAAATTTACGGACTAAAACTTTAATAAAATCAACTCTCGTTTTTCTACTTGACGGGTCACCAACAAATAAATCATTTAAATGAGATAGAATAGCCATTCTTACACTTAAATCATCTCCACCTGCCATTTCATCAACCTCAGTTTCGGGAGAATCCATTCCGAAATCTTGTTCTTTCATTTCTTCTGGTTTTGCTACTTTGATTTTTTCTTTGTCCTTATCTTCCAATTGGTCAATATCAAATTTTTCTTCTTCATTTGTATCACCAGCATATGTGTGACGACGTTCCATAATAGCCTTTAATTGTGACTCACTAATTTTTATTTTCTTGCTCATTTTTTTATTTGTTTTATTTTCTGTTAATTCTTTTTCTTTAAATGTTTTACTATATTCAGCACTATCAATCATACCACCTCTTTCTTTAACCCAAGTTAATGCGACACTTGTATCATCTGTAAAGGTTATGTTACCCTTTGCAAATGATAATAATTTTTCGCAAAGTTGTTTAAACATTTTATGATATTCTTTCCATTGTCTTAATTCAGGTTCGTTTAATTCTCTCCTATCCATCATTTGATTAAGTTGTCGATAATCCGACAACCATTGATATTCAGAACTACCGTAACTTTTAACGTTATTGACGGTTATTAGTACATCTTTAACTTCAAATTGTTGTATTAATATTTCGTTGTAACTACTTCCTCTTTCTCTTGTTACAAATTTTTTAATCTCATCTTTATGTTGTTTGACAAAATTTTCTACAACTTTACTATAAAGAGCCACATATCTAATTGTAGCGTTTTCATCACTTAATGAAGGTTTGGCGTTTGACTTTTTAAAACTTGATATCGCCTCAACATATTCATTAGTTAAAGTTGATGGTATAACGTAATGGTATGGTAACCATCTTCTAAATCTCTCATCAGGAATACTCATAATATCAGAAGTTCCCTGAAATAAGGCCGTACCGATTAACTCGTATATTATTCCACCTTCGGTTTGGATTCCACCCATGGACCTCAATTGACTTTTACTCATGAAGGTAAATGAAGACAATGGCTTTTTTTGGTTAACACCAACTAAACCCGCCATTTGGTCAACACGATCAACCGCGCTGATGTGAAATGTTTTCATTTTTAAATCTTCGAAAAGAGATTTACCGATTGATGGGGTAACTCTTATATTCTTCTCATCAATATGTCTAAAAACATCTCTTTTGTGTGCTATAGAAAATTTACTTTCGCTACCCTCTAACTGTAGTTCCCTTGCTATACTTTTATATTCTTCTTCGGATATTGTAAATGACATAATCTTTTTGTATACTATAAATACTTAATTTTTATAAAAAAGGGATATGAGTAGCGAATTCATATCCCCACGGGATAAGTAACTAGTCCCGGCCCTAAGTCGAGTCTTCAAACTCGAGGTATCTTTAGTTAAAACTAATATCTTATTACATCAATAAATACCCATAGGGCAATAAAAAACCCCACAATGTGGGGTTTATTTTCTTACCAAATATCATTGAGATAGAAGTTGTCTCGAGCGATTACCATGTGTTTGAGATGTTTTACCATCTCATCGTCAGCTCGTCTAACTGCCTCCCCAAGTTTATCGGCTAAAACTGCTTGAGTGAAATCTCCTCCGTACCAAATTTTATCTCTTGTCATTAACATGGATATCATAACATCTTTTACATGTGATGATACAACCCATTGATAATCAACACATTTCTTTTCTACTAAATCTTGGTACTGAGGTCGTGGGTCATTTACTAACATATCTTATATTTTTTTGGTGAAACACAAATATAGATACATTATTTTAAACCGCCAAATAAATTATAGACTATTGAAGAAATTATCTAATTCTTCTTTCTCTTCAGGATTTAAACTACCTGATATCATCCCTATAAGTCCTTGTAATTGTTTGAAATATGGTTTGTTACCGAAGAATCTCTTTGTGTGTGTACCAACGTCCTCATAAGTAAAAGTAACACTGCCATCGTCATTTACTTTGGTTTCAGCATATCCAAACTCAGATGGGGGTATCATTGGGAATAATTTCTTTACCAATACTGCGGGAGGGGTCATAAATCCAAATCTTCTTGTTAACATGTTAATGATGTCGTCTGTTGCCATTCCCCAAAATGGTTCAGATAAATCACTTATTTCCTTGGCTCCTAATAGAATACTTCTAGTATCACCAGCAGAACCTGTTAATTTATAATCACCAGAACCTTGTTTACGTGCGGCAATAAATCCTTTATTCTTTATACCAAAGAATGTCCATTGACTTGCTTTATTTTGAAACTTACTTTCACTCCAAGACGAACCTGTACTTTTCTCATATGAAGTTTTAAATAACTCATATGCTGTATGTCTTTCTTCGGGAGTCAAATCATAAAATGAGAACATCTCTTCATTAAGAAGTCCACATTCTTTCATAAGTATATTAACGTATTGTTCCTCGGTGATTTGTACTTTCATGTATATAAATATTTTACTTATGTTTGATGATTAACTCACCCAACACCTCTAATTTTCCCATTAATCTTTGAAACTCAACTTGTTCCATATCAGATGATAATCCTTTTAAAAGTGTATTAAATTCTTTTTTAGCGTCGTCCAAATTAAACTTACCTTCCGAAGCGTTCTTATAATAAGGTAACTTAACCACAAAGTGGTGGTACGTTAACATAGATGGTCCACCTTTATCATGTGCGGTATCTGCGATTTTACTTGCTCCACCCATTCTTTTTTCGGCGAACGTATCAAATGATTTAGATTCGTTTAGTAAATCGTATAGTTTCATGTATATAAATACTTACAATTTAATCTTAATGATTAAAATTAACATAACGATATAAGGTCTTAACAAATAACCTGCAATAAATCCAAGTATTAAATTTTCCATATCATAATATATGAAAAATATTGGATATTACCAAATTATTTCTTATCCTTAAGTTCTTTGATTAAACGATTGATTATTTCTTGATTTTTCTTTGTTCTGATTGAGTTTCTAACTCCTGAACTAACACTTCTCATTGCTCTTTTTTTCTTAGGTGCGGTTCCCATAATATGTTTTTATTATAAATACATAAATGATTAAAACAAAAAACCCTCCATGTGGAGGGTTTTTTATAATATAGTTTTTATGAATTAACCTATGTCAACTCTTACAGTTTCAGCCATATTAGATTGAACGCCAGGTTTACCAGCTGATGCTAAATCTGGAGTACGATTTACGGTCTTACATGCAAAACCTTGTTTTAACATTTCAGTAAATGGAGGACAGTATACTATTCCCACATTTTTACCACCTGAAGCTCCTTGTGCATAAAGTTCATCTGGTTGTGTACAATCAAATCTTAAATGTGTGATTGGAGTTGTTCCGTCTTGTGGATCCATTTGACCACCTGTGTCGGTAACAAATGATAAATCTTTTACTGTAACCCAATAAACGCCTGGTTGGTTTTGTGAAAATCCAACACCTACAACGTTTACGATGTGACTCTTTTTAGTTTTTGACGGATCCAAATACAATTGAACGTTTTTACCAGCAACTGATGCTCTCACTGCGTTCGCTTTTTGTTTTTCCGCTTCCACATTAACTGCACCTGGTGCTGTTTGTTCTGCAACGACTTTACCGATGTATTGTTTCAATTCGGATTCTGTTAGTCTTATAACGTTTTTCTTCATTTTATAATTTGTTTACTAATAAATATAATATAATTAAAAAAAATCCTGATAGGTAGGTTAAAAAGAGAAAATAATTTAAATCACCAAAAAAAATCCCGGCGGACGGGACCCAAACCCGATACCGGCATATGAGGTTCAATTAGACACCAACAACACATAACCGATTAAATTCTTCGGGTCTAAGAGCAATTGTTTGTTCATGAATACCGATGGTCGATTTAAAATGGACCAGAATCAACCCAAACCTCGTTTCCTCGACGTCAAGGTGTTGGCCGGGTACAAACCCCATATCCATAAGACGGAGTCTTAAACAGGGGTTACAATCGTTACAGGGACTATTCTCAGGAACATCCACAATATTATATTCGGTCATATACAAATATGTATCATGGAAACAAAAAACCCTCCGTATGGAGGGTCTTCTATATAGAAAAAATAAAATTATTTTCTGGTGGCAATCTGACCTAAAGCATCTTCGATACTTTCAAGTGCGTTATTAACCGTTTGTTTCATTCCTTTTAGGGTTGCAATACCCTGTGGTTTAACTTGTTTTGATACAAGAATGTTATCAATATGGGAATTAAGTGTTGCTGTCTTAATGTACAATAAATCTAAACTTAAAGGTTTTCCTTTTGCCACCGACATGGTTCTTGTAACATCCTCAATTTCAAATTTTAAACTTGGTAGAAACGAAACATAATCATATTCAGGAATTCCGGGTACCTTAAGCTTTTCTATTTTTTTAAAATCGTTTACAAATATCGTCATATTATCTTCAAAAGGTCTTAATGTACCTTTAACAAAATCTGTCATTGAAATTGTACCATATTTTGATAGTAAGGATCTCACAGCAGGATTTTTAACGTGTTTAATTATCGAACTTGAACCTTGTCTTAATACTTTAATCTCAGGACTAATTAGGTTTTTTGCAAAACGAAGAAAAGGATTTTGTTCATTTAAATCCTCGTTTATAGGTTGTTTTGTATCAGCATAACAATAACCAGGAGTTTTTACACCAAGTTCAGCACAAGGTTTAACAGGTTTCTTGGATTTAACCTCACAATATCCTGGGGTTTTAACACCAAGACTTGCACATGATGCCACTTTATCGTTTTTTGTGGATTGTTCATTCAATGGTTGTCTATAACCATATTGTGAATGATGTTCCAATATTTGTTTTCTTTCTTCGTCTGTTAATTTAAAATTCTTGTACATTATAAATTTGGTTTAATCTTATATAAATATTATCGTATAAAATAAAATTATGGTTGTTTATCGTACCACTTCTTTAACGAACTGATATAACTGGCGGTCATGTGGTCTTTAATTGTCTTTCCCGTGAATACAGATTTAATATAATTCCATGCACGTTCCCAATCAATCATGTATTTCTTAATATTACCCTCGTGGTCAATTCGTAACATGTGGTTAACGTGATAGTACCCAATGTTCGGAGAACGTGTCACCAGGTCGTGATTATTGACGATTCTGAGGGTTTTAATCTTACGGGAGTCATAGTTGTTCTTAAAGGTCTTATTACCGACCCTTGGACTTCCTATGGTACAACATTCAATGATGGTATCTGTGAACACGTGAGAAAGGTTATAAGCACATAGAGTAGCAACAGCAGCTCCAAGACTATGACCACATACAACAATCTTATTATATCCCTTCATCTTGGTAATGTCTTTAAGGATAATGTTCTTTACCGAATCCCAAGAAGATTTGAAACCGATATGTACCTTATCCCCTTCGTTGATGAATGGAACCTTATCGATAGATGCATCGTTCTGTGCGTCCTTCTTGGATGACGTTCCTCTGAAGACCACATAGAGTGACTTCCCTTTAAGAGCAACAAATCCTTGTGTGTCGGTTTTCTTATCGTCAATCCATTTAACCTCAGTTAACCCAAGGGAGACAAAGTCAATATCTTGTTGGTCTTTGTATACAACGTCACATAGTTGGACGTTATACATTACATCGTTTTTTGTCATGGTATATTAAGGTCTATTAGGGTATATACCTTCCACACACATAATATATTTCATGTTCTCGTCGGGAGGAGTTAATTTAGGTAAACCAAACGTCATTGATCGAATATCACCACCATATGTGTTACCAACTATTGAGTATAATGCTTGATATTGGTTTACTGATAGTAATTGTCCATTACATTCCATAAATCCTTGTGGAGCAAAGTTTCCACTAAATAATTTAATAACTCCGATTAATTCTTCCATAGTATATTGTTTTTATATAAATATTATACATCCAAAGACTTTATTTTTCCATTCTTATCGTATCCGAAGTTACCGGCATTTGTATCGGGATGTTCTCTAACTTCTCGTATATCAAAAATTAAATTTATAAACATGATGTAATCATTATATAATTCAGGTGCCCTTTCCTTTACTTCTGATTCCATAATATGAAATACTTTCTTAGATATTTCGTAATCACCCAATGTAAATGATTCTAACCCCCAAATATCCCAATCAATATTATAATCATTATTATAAACATCTATTTTATTAGATGTTTCAAATATTCCCTCTATGGTCATCCAAAAATTGTAAAATCTCATGGTATCCAATCTTTCATATGTGAGATAATAAAAATACTCATCACCATTACTATTTTCCGGTGTATATTTAGGATTTTTTATTTTTTTAATTTCACCATATGTCTTACAGAATAGATCGGGATAAGTGTCAGATAAATATTTTTCTTCCTTTAACTCAAGTAAATCTTCTTCATTCGTTGCAAATTTATATACAATATTGGGATTGTTTTTACTTGGCCACACACTCTTCCCAAATCTTCCTAAATTTTCGACATCACCTTGTATGGGCTTTTTATATGTGGTTTTCACCTCAGACAATATTCCCATCACCTCTTTAATCCTATGTATATTTTCTTGTAAATTCATATAATCATAAATATTCCAAAAATTTTCTGGAAATTTTTTTTTCTGATTTAGGGACATTTTCCAATTTTTCAGATTTTTTCCGGAAAAATTTCAGTTGCAGCATTGACCCCCCTTTTAGAC
>Ga0247723_1000318_pt1 | contig 32818 bp, 31 predicted proteins | sample MSEWelMarce5H_FC_FD_189079 | JGI IMG/M metagenome (GOLD analysis project Ga0247723, IMG submission 189079) | Subsurface sediment microbial communities from gas well in West Virginia, United States - MSEEL Well Study Marcellus 5H_FC | ecosystem: Environmental > Terrestrial > Deep subsurface >... | reverse complement strand
CCGTGTATGTGCCAATCCCCACTTCCCCTACGCCAGAGCCAGAAGCGCCGCTTGAACTGGACACGCCCGCGCCAGAGCCAGAAGCACCCAAGCCATATAGCGACCCTCAAGGCACGGTCTTCATTGACGAGCCTGAAGATGACGATGATGACGACATGGAGCCTTGGGAAAAGTACCGTAACGACTTGCGCTACGACGCTAACGGCGACGGCGTGGTTGACGAAAACGACTTTCCTGATTGGCGGAGTGCCGGACAATGAGCCTTGTAAACCTACAGAAAAAGATTGGAGTAACCGCAGATGGTGCGTTCGGTCCGGGGACATTTAAGGCGGCTGCGGCTTACTATAAATTATCACCTAATCGGGCTGCGCATTTCTTTGCTCAAACGGCGCATGAGTCGGGCAACTTCAAGGCGTTCAGCGAGAACCTGAACTACGGCGCGAAAGGTTTAAGAACAACCTTCGGCAAATACTTTCAGACCAAAGGCATCGCCAAGAACTACGAGCGTCAGCCGCAACGCATCGCCAATCGTGCTTACGCCAACCGTATGGGCAACGGCGACGAAGCGTCTGGGGATGGTTGGAAGTTCCGTGGACGTGGCGCTCTCCAACTCACGGGCAAGAACAACTACCGCGCATTCGGTCGGTATATTGGTCGCGAACAGGAGATTTTGGACAACCCAGACCTTGTGGCTACCGAACTCGGCTTTGAGAGCGCCTTGTGGTTCTTTGACGCAAACAAGCTGTGGAGCATCTGCGACCGAGGCATCAACGACGCTGCAATTCTTGCCCTGACAAAACGTATAAATGGTGGTACACACGGCTTAGACGACCGTAAACAGAAGACCAAGAAGTACGCTGCTTGGTTATAAGGAGATCGACGATGGATTTTAAGAGCACACTGAAGAAAGAAGTTGAAAAGGCAATCCTCAAGAAAGCCGCAGGTAAGATACTTCCTATGGACGGCGAAAAGCCGAAGATGGGTTGGAAAGTTAAGTTGGCTGGTATCCTCGCCACCATCGCTACTGTCGCTGCCGCTGCTTCGCAATACCTAGGCACCTAAAGTACAAGGACTACCGATGCCCCTAGTTCTCGCTGACCGCGTAAAAGATACAACCACCACTACAGGCACCGGGACGGTCACGCTCTCCGGTTCGCCACCTACCGGGTTTCAATCTTTCGCGGTCGTCGGGGACGGGAATACTACGTTCTACACCATCACTGCTGGCTCCGAATGGGAAGTGGGGATTGGCACATACACGGCTTCGGGCACGACACTCTCGCGGGACACAGTAACTTCGTCAAGCAATGCTGGGTCGCTGGTTAATTTCAGCGCGGGCGTCAAGGACGTCTTTGTTACCTACCCTGCTGAGCGTTCCGTATACACAACTGCAACTGCCGAACTAGCTATCCCCGCACCGGGGACTTTAAATAACGTACTAACTAGCAACGGTACGGCATGGACCTCTGCGGCTGCGCCTAGCAGCGCGGTGCAGTATCCGCAAAATAGCCAGTCCGCCAACTATACGCTTGTCCTCGGTGATGCTGGCAAGCAGATATTTCACCCTGTGGCTGACGCAAATATCCGCACGTTTACCATACCAGCTAACGCCAGTGTTGCGTTTCCTATCGGTACTGTTGTACTGTTTACGGTTGAGAATGGCGGAACATTTGTAAACGTAGCTATCACCAGCGATACACTCGTGCTTGGTAATGGCACGACGGGTAGTAGTGTAGTGGCGGCTAACCAAACGCTTATGTGTATTAAAGTCACATCAACAAAATGGATGGCTAACTACCTATACCAAGGCGGAACCTCATCTACGCAATCCATAGCCGTAGCAGACGGCACCACGCCTTTCATAGTTGCGTATCCTTGGAGCGGCGGTGGATTTGGTACTAAATTTGCTAACCCGGCTACGTTGCCAACCGGTGCGGGTCAGGGTGTAGCATTCAGCCCTTCAGGTAACGCTATCGCCGTGGCGCATACTACTACACCCTCCGTCTCCGCTTACCCATGGAGTGGTTCTGGCTTTGGCACAAAGTTTACCAACCCCGCTACAATACCCGATGCTGTTGGTGCAACAGAAGTAGCATTCAGCCCCCTAGGTACCACCCTCGCTGTAGCACATTCCTCTACACCCTTTGTCTCCGCTTACCCTTGGAGTATCAGTGGCTTTGGGACTAAGTTTACCGACCCAGCTACATTGCCTACGGGTGCTGGTACCGGTGTAGCGTTTAACCCTTCAAGTACTGCTATCGCTGTATCGCATCAAACAACACCCTACATCACCGCCTACCCGTGGAGTGGTTCTGGTTTCGGCACTAAGTTTACCAACCCCGCTACACTACCAACGGCCAATGCTGGTGCCGTAGCGTTCAGCCCAGCAGGCGACGCCATAGCCGTAGTGTTTCAGAGCTCACCCTTTGTCTCCGCTTATCCTTGGAGTGGTAGCGGTTTTGGAACTAAGTTTACCAACCCGGCAACACTTCCAACGAACTTAGGCGGTGGCGTAGCATTCAGCCCTTCTGGTGACGCTCTCGCGGTAGCGCACACTACTTCACCGTTTGTCACCGCCTACCCATGGAGCGGCTCAGGGTTTGGTACAAAATTTGCTAACCCAGCCACACTTCCAACCGGCAATGGGCGAGGCGTAGCGTTCAGCCCTGCGGGTGATGCCATTGCCGTAGCGTCCGCTGGCGCTACCCCCGTCTCCGCCTACCCATGGAGCGGTTCAGGATTTGGCACTAAGTTTGCCGACCCCGCAACGTTACCCAGTTCTGGTCAGGGTGTAGCATTCACAATCAACCCATAGGAAGCATCCATGAACTACGAACAACTCCCAACCGAATATAAATACGACACCCTTGCGGACGCCATGTACGCCCGTGAGGTAGAGTATTTTCATTACGACTTTGACCGCAAGAACTTTGAGCATCTGCTGGTAAACGCCACAGACAATGAATTTGCCGCTAACATCGCAGAGCGTCTGGACGCTACCCGCAAGCAAATGGGCAACGTCGCGGCGGTTGTAGAGGCACTGAAGGCGCAGATCGACGACGCCGACGCATACGCAGCGGCTGTCGAACGCGTCACCGCCAAGCGCAAAGCAAAGGAAGCAGAGGGATGAACCTGTTCTACGTGCAAGCCAATGGTGATACCTTTATCCGGCACATCCATGATATCGAGCCGACGTATTGGGATGATGACAATTACTGCCGCGTGGCAAAGCTGACGCCTGAGCAATTAGAGCAGTTTGGCGTTCATCAACTGAAGCTGGTGACACCGCCTTACTACGATCCTGCCACACAGACCCGTGAGCATGGCGATGCCCTGCTCGTCGATGGCGTATGGACACAGAACTACATTGTGTCGGAACTTGACCCGGAGGTGGCTGCTGCAAAGGTTGAAGCGCAGTGGAACGTGGTTCGTAACGAGCGCAACGCACTTATAGCCAACACTGATTGGACCCAGCTTCCTGACGCACCTACGAACGCGGCTGCATGGCAGGTATATCGCCAAGAGCTGCGCGACTTACCTGCAAACACTATTGATCCATTTAACGTGCAGTGGCCAGAGCCACCAGTTTTTGCTATATAACATACAGCACCACAAGTAGCCCTAAAGGAAGGAGGGAGTACTAATGTTCGGTTTCTCTCCTTTCGCAACCACACCGTTTGCGACCCTAGGCACTGTAGCTGTCGAAGCCTCGGTTACTGGCGTATCAGCGGCAGGTGAGATCGGTAGTGTGGTTACCACACAGGGCGGCGCAATAACTCTAACTGGTGTCGAAGCTACAACGTCGGTCAATAGTGTCACCATTAGCGGCGGTTTAAGTGTTACCGTTAGCGGCGTAGAAGCAACTGCGTCTTTAGGCACTGTTAGCGCTGGTGTATTCGCATTTGTAGACGTTACCGGCGTAGAAGCCTCTGGCGTACTGGGTGGTATAACGTTAAGCACCGCACAGCGTATAAGTGTGTCTGGGGTTACTACCTCAGTGTTCCTCGGCACTATAGGCACCGCAGGTGATGCAGTAATTATCGAAGACGGCGTTGCCGGTAATGCCTTAGTAGGCGATGTACAGGTACGCTTTACGGCCAGTATTTCTGTTACAGGCGTTAGTGCTGCAGGGTCTGTCGGTACCTTAGCTGCGAGTAGCAGTGTAAATGCTGCGGTCATAGGGGTACAAGCTTCCGGTTCGGTAGACTCGGTAACCACTTCAGCTAAAAGTAATGTCTACCCCATAGGTACCTCGGCCTCCGCACAGGCTGGCGTCCTCTCTGCACGGGGTGCAACCGCTATAACCCTAACGGGCGTTAGCTCTGTAGGAGCGGTGGGTAATGTAATCGCCGCAGAGTTCCGTAGGGTTTTTGTATCTGGTGTTACTGCGACTAGCGCGGTCGGTACGGTAACTGTTAGGTCTGCCTCCACTGTGCGCGTTACTGGTGTTCAGGCTATCGGGCGCATCACTAACGTAAACGTTTGGGGCGTTATTAATGACAACCAGACGCCTAACTGGGTACCGGTGAACGACGCGCAAGCAGATACATGGATGCTTGTCAATGATAACCAGACGCCAAACTGGCAGGCAGTAAACGACACGCAGGCAGATACATGGATGCTTGTCAATGATGGTAATACAGTGGTATGGACTGAGATAGCAACGTAAGGAACGAAGATGCCGAGCACATATAGCAACCTCAAAATTCAGCTTATGGCCACAGGTGAGAACAACACCACGTGGGGTAACGTCACGAACGACAACCTTGGTGTGGCTATTGAGGAGGCTATTGTTGGCTCTGCTGATGTGACCTTCTCTAGCGGTAACGTGACGCTGACGCTAACTAACACCAACGCTACACAGACGGCGCGCAACATGCGCCTGCGCTGCACAGGGACTACTGGTGGTGCTCGCAACCTCATCGTGCCTGCCATCGAGAAGGTCTACATCGTTCAGAATGATTGCGCAGATGCAATCACGATCAAGAACACCACCGGCACAGGTATCGCAGTCCCAGCAGGTAAGACGCTGTGGGTCTACAACGATGCCACAAACGTGGTAGCTACGACTACTCACCTGACGTCCCTTACTGTTGCTTCGCCCATCACCGACCAAGCGCTAACTAACCCTACGGTGACTAACTACGTAGAGACGCTATATGCGCCTGCGGCGGGTTCTTCGTTCACTGTTTCACTGGCTAATGGCACCGTGCAGCGCTTCACGACCAATGCTAACACCACCATCACACTACCTGCCTCGGTTGCGGGTAAATCGTTTGTTATCATGGTGCAGTATGGTGGCACTCATACTCTGACTTGGGCGGGTGGTTCTACGCTTAAGTGGAACGCTGGGGTCGCCCCGGTTGCTACAAGCGTTAATGGTAAGATCGACATCTTTTCCTTCTTCCAAGACGGAACCAACACCTACGGGTCTACCTTTGGGCAAAACTTCTAATGTTTTCTGCCGCATCTAAAAGCGCCAGTGGCGGCACCTTACAGACGGTAACATTCACGTCAAACACTACGTGGGTCGCCCCAACCGGTGTCAGCGTGCTACGCACTATGAGCGGGTATGGAGGTGCGGCTACCGCCGATACTTTTACAACCAATCTAGGTTTTTCACAAATAGGCGCGTTTGCAGTAGGGCTTAGCGCGCTTACTAACGCACCTTTCGCGCAGTGGGCAGACTTATATGCGGACTACCAATCTGAATTGGCAAAAGTTACAGGTAACGTCGGAGTAAATTTACTCGCCTCTGATAACCCAAATTACGCTATAGGCACCGATGATACATGGGACTCTAACACTTCCCCTCAGAATAAATGGGTCTCTGGTAGTAGCTATAGTGTAACTACATTTGGGTCTCCGCAGACTAGCGGAAATATCCTACATAGTGCTGGTACAGACTATTGGTTCATCGTTGTAAATGGATACGAACTCGGCAGCAATGGCGCTGCTACTACTGGTGTAGGTAAAACATTCCCCGGCGGCACACTGACAGGTACTGAACCATACCGCACAACTGTGGCTGCAGTAACAACTAACTTCACTAACGTGCCTGTCACTCCCGGTGTGTCCTACCCCATCGTCGTCCCTGCGGGCGGCTCGCTCACGATAACCTTTATCGGATAAGCTGCATGGCCTTTATCAAGCTCCAGTTCAAACCCGGTGTGAACCGCGACCAGACCGACTACTCCAACGAGGGCGGCTGGTATGAGTGCGACAAGATTAGGTTTCGCTCAGGTTATCCTGAGAAGCTAGGTGGGTGGGTTAAGGCTACTCCTAACACGTTTATTGGCACTTGCCGCCAGATGTGGAACTGGGTCACTACGTTCACGGATGACTTCCTTGCTGTGGGCACTAACGAGAAAGTGTACATCGAGGTAGCTGGGTACTTCTACGACATCACGCCCATCCGTACGACAATCAGCACCACAAACTCGGACAACTGCGTATATACGACCAATGGTTCACGCACGGTTACGATTACTACGGTTACGGCAACCAATGCTGTAGCTGGTGCTTACGTGCAGATTTCAGGTGTTTCGGGGGCCGTAGGCGGTATCCCAGCTTCGGAACTTAATGCCAATCATCGCATCACCTCGGTCGTTAGCAACTTCTCGTTTACTATTGAAGTAGCCACAGCTGCGACATCTACGGTCACTGGTGGAGGTGGCACTGCTATTGTAGTGCGTATGGAGATTAATCCCGGCAACCAGATTACCGTTTACGGCTACGGGTGGGGCGTAGGCACATGGGGTCGGAACTCTTGGGGTTTAGGTGCTGACCAGCCGTTAGTATCGCCGCAGCGCGACTGGTGGTTTGACAACTTCGACAACGACCTCGTGATGAATATCCGTAACGGTGAAGGTTACTGGTGGGAGCGCGGTGCAACAGCTGATCCACAGAACGCACTGGGTACTCGGGCTATTAGTCTGTCAGCCTACGCATCAGCCGCAACTCCACCGGGCGACCCCACTTACGTCCCTACTCAGATTACGCAGTTGCTGGTATCACAACAAGACAAACACTTAATTGCCTTCGGCTGCGACTTCGGCAGTGTGCTCCCCAACTCCTTTGACCCGCTGTTAATCCGCTGGGCTGACCAAGATAGCCCCCAAGACTGGACCCCTACAGTTACTAATACCGCTGGCTTCCTACGCGTTTCTCGTGGTTCACGCATCGTGCGCGCTCTGCCTACACGGCAGGAAATCTTAGTCTGGACCGACAGCCACCTATATACTTTGCAGTTCTTAGGTACGACCGACGTGTTTGGTCTGCAGGAGTATGCGGATAACATCTCAATTATGTCGCCACGTGCGGTGGCTACAGCAGCTAATATTACCTACTGGATGGGGCAGGATAAGTTCTATGCCTACACCGGTCGTGTTGAGACGCTGCCCTGCACCTTGCGTAACCACGTGTTTAATGACTTCAACCTCAACCAGTCCGAACAAGTAGTATGCGGCACCAACGAGCAATGGAACGAAGTCTGGTGGTTCTACCCTACCGCTGACTCGGACTATAATAACGCCTATGTGGTCTATAACCATCTAGAGCGCATCTGGTATTACGGCACGATTGACCGTACGGCATGGCTCGATACTGCTGTGCGTTATTACCCGCAGGCTGCAAACACTCCGGGCGGTACTTCAGTCGGGAATATCTACGAGCACGAGAACGGCATCAACGACGACACGCTGCCTATGACGAGCTATATCCAGTCGTCTGACTTTGACCTTGATGACGGCGACCAGTTCATGCTTACGCGGCGTATACTGCCAGACATTAGCTTTGCGACTTCTACCGCTACGGCTGCTGAAGTAACACTTACTGTACGCCCACGCAATTTCCCCGGTGCTCCGGTCTCTATCGACCCTGCGGATGCCCAGCGCGTGATAACTACGTCGATAAACCAGTATACAGATCAGGTCTTTGTTCGTGCACGTGCGCGTCAGATGGCACTAAAAATTACTTCCGACCAGCTTGGGGTACAGTGGCAGCTGGGTGCACCGCGCTTGGATGCTCGCCCCGATGGACGTCGCTAATGGCACTTGATAGATTTCGCGCTGCCCCTCTGCCTAACCCACCAGCAGAATACGACCCGCAGTATTTGCGGCAGGTTATCCGCGTAATAGAGACGTACTTCTCACAGCTTGACTCGCGCACACCGAACAACGCGCAAAAATACACAGCCGATGAGTTTGTAGGTGGGATATTTGCTACAAAGAACGTAACTACCACTGAAAAAAATGCGCTTACCCCTAGCGCTGGGTGGGTGGTATTTGATACGACATTAGGTAAGTTATGTGTTTATAATGGGTCTGCATGGCAGACCGTGACTTCTGTTTGAGTTGATGCTATAAGCGACGGGATAAGGTAGGAATTAGCATGATGGACGTACAAACGGCTCCGCCAACATATACACCGGTAGGTGGCATGAGGCCTACTATGGGTAATCCTCCTGTGCTTGGTCAGCAAGTTCCGGGGATGTCTGGTGGTCTTCCTGCGCAGGGTGGTCTCTCTGTGACTGCTAATCCTATGGCGAAGGAGCTTCAGAGCTACGGTCGTGGTGACGACTCTATGCTTGTCCATATGACACCAAACGAAGTAAACAGCCTTCAGGGTCTAGCTCTGGCTACTGGCGGATCACTTACCATTAACCCTGATACTGGCCTTCCTGAAGCAGGCTGGCTTGGCAAACTCCTCCCCACTATTCTTGGTGCAGCCCTAGCGGCTACTGGCGTCGGTGCACCCCTTGCTGCTGGTATCGTAGGCGCAGGGCAGTTCGCACGCACTGGTAGTTTGAGTAAGGGCTTAATGGCTGGTCTCGGTGCCTTTGGTGGTGCGGGCATGGCCGGTATGGCTGGGCTTGGTGGTTCTATTTCGCACAACGCCGCTGGGCTCCTAAGTGATAAAGCTGGCATGTTCGGTGCTAACATGGGTCTTGGTGCTGCGGCTAATCCTGTTGCGACGTATCTGAATAGTCCTGAGCTAGCACAGCAGTTTGCTACTAAGTTTGGTCCTCCGGGGTTGCCCGCTACCGTCGCTACTAATCCTGCCTCATCGGCTGGTTTCGCTGCTGTAGAGAAGTTAGCACAATCCCCTGAAATGCTTGCGCAGAGTGTGGCAGAAAAAGCGGGAGCAGCGGCAGCGCCTACGGCAGTTAATCCCGTTGTAGACGCACCAAAAGCCTTTGCAGAGTTGATGTACGGCGGTGGACCTCCTGCGCCAATAAAAGGCGCACAATTCACAGGCGGACTAGGTTCGCGCTTCGGCCAAGCTGTGCGTGCTGGCCTCCCTGCTGGTACTCCCGGTATCATTGCTAAGAACGCTCCGATGATCGCGGGTATAGGTGCACTAAGCAACATTTCGGATGCCTCGCAGCCTACATACAAACCTTTCAATCCCGACGAAGAGGGTTATCAGTTCAAGTACGAAGGTCCGTACCGCACAATACCGCGCAAGTTCGACCCTAGGGTTGAAGGCGAGGGCGAAATTCAATTCTTTGATGAAGTCAACCCAGTTGGCTACCTGACTGCGTCCGGTGAGCGCCGTGGCTATGCAGAGGGTGGTGATGTTAAAGAGGGTGATTTTGACCCTTCGGCGTTTGACCCCGCGACGTTCACACAAAGACAGCTTACTCGAGGTATGGTTGACCCTAATACAGGCGTTCGTACCGGCCTTACACCGGGTGAGACACTAAAACAAATGGGTATGGGGGCAGGTACGCTTAGTAATCTAGGTGGCAAACAGTTCCGTCTCAACGACCAGTACCAATGGGAATATGTAAAACCCCCTGCTGCTCCAACGGTTATAGACGATAAACCTCTTGTATATAAACCCTCCACAGTTACGGATGGAGGCGGTGTTAAGCCCCCCGAAGACAAAATCTCTGTAGATACCCTCGGTACGACCATCGACCCGACCAAGGGTGGTGTAACTCCGGGTACCGGTACAGGTGCGACGCTTACCGACCGTCCAGATATACCCGGTGCTACATACGATAGTCCCGGTGTGCAGACGCTTAAAGACCTGTACACGCCAAAGTTCACGCAGAAGGATGACTTCGTCACTGATAAGCGCGACCCATATACCATGGGTTCGGAACTGTTTGCAAAGCTACCAGAAGCTACTGCACGTTACCAAACATCACCCGGTGCGGTCACTGCTTCACGTACTTATGTTGGTGGTTCACCTTCTGAGCGTATCCGTGCTGCCGCACAAGCTAATGCTGCGGCCCGCGCCGCTGCCGCTGCCGCTGGTACCACCACGCCTTCTACTACGACACCTGCCTCAACAATTACCGGTACTGGCGGGGAACTGAATTTTGATTTGCCCAACACTGCTGGTACGACGAGACCTGCCAACACAGCGGGACCTGCCAGCAATAGGGGTTATACAGGTTTTGATGGGCTTGCAGGCTTTGACCTAAACAGTCCGTACATGAACATTTATAACCAGCAGACTAACCGACAACCTAACCCGAATGCAGGTGCCGTTATGGATACCGGAAACGTAGGCGGCGAGATGGACTTCGGCTTTGGGCCTCCCGCAGGTGCAGGGCAGGGTAATCCAAATGCTAACCTAGCATCACTTATCGGCACAGATGCGTTCTTTGACGCGCTTAGCCAGCAATATGGCGGTGGCAGTGGCGGGACTAGGAGCAGCACCTTTGCAGAAGGTCAGAATGAAAGAGAGTATGCACGTGGCGGCCCAATAAACATGCATAACGGAGCCTTTGTAGTTGACGCCCGCACGGTTTCTGAACTCGGTAACGGTAGCAGCAACGCTGGTATTGAACTCCTCCAGCGCCTAGGCGGTCAGCCAGTGCGCGGTCGCGGTGATGGGGTAAGCGACTCTGTCCCTGCACGGATCGGTGGCAGACAAGAAGCACGCGTAGCCCGCGACGAAGTCATCTTCCAACCCAAAGCTGTAAAGCGCCTTGGCGGTGGTAGTGCGAAGCGCGGCACGCAGAAGCTCTATGCCATGATGGAAAAGGCCCACAAAGCACGTAAGCGCGCTGGACGTGGGCAAGATACAAAGCTTGCTAAAGGTTTAGGGGCGTAAGTATGAGCACCGTGAACGTCTCCCTTGTACCTACCGACTATGTTGCGCAGGTTTGGCCTGCGATAGAGAAGTACGTTGCTAAGGCGGTAAAATTTACCTCGGGCAAATACGAGTTGGAAGACGTGCTTGATTTAGTCGTGCGTTATAAGTACCCGCTGTGGATTGCTTTTGACGACGCGGATATCAAAGGTGCTGTAATAACTCGGTTCATTGATTACCCACGCAAAAAGTATCTCTTTCTTGAGTTCTGCGGTGGTCAAGATGGTTTCAGTTGGAAAGAACCTATGCTATCAGTACTGCGTTCGTGGGCTAAAGATAATGGTTGTGACGGCATTGAAGGCGCAGGGCGCGATGGTTGGCAAAAAGTGTTTAAGGATGATGGCTATATGCCTACCCTTCGGCACTTTGAAATGCCATTAGAGCAGGAGAAGTAAGATGGCCTCTGGTAGCAGCGCACCAACACAACAGAACGTAACTCAAACTACGAACACCATACCGGAATACGCAAGACCGTATTTTGAGAATGTGATGCAGCGTACGCAGGCGTGGTCCAACGAGGGCTATACCCCGTATAAGTACGACCGGATCGCTGACTTCACACCTGCTCAGCAGCAAATCCAGCAGAACTACCTCGACATGACTTCCCCTAAGCAGCTTGCGGACGCTTCGGGGCTTGCGGCACTTGCCGGTCAGGGTTCACTTCGTGCTGCTAATTACACACCTGCTCAGTTTACTGCGCAACAAGTCGGGTTGCCCGAGCTACAACAATACCGGATGCAAGACGCTGGGGATGTCGTAGCGGGTAACTATAACGCTCCGCAGATGCAGGCTGCTCAGACGCAATTTGCCCCAGAATTAACCGCCTACCAGATGCAGGGGCCAGACAGCATAACCCAGCAGGGTATGACTGAGCGGTATATGTCGCCATATATGCGCAACGTGCTTGACGTACAAAAGCGCGAAGCAGTTACTGACGCCCGCAAGGGGCAGTTAGCTCAAGACCTCGGCGCTGCGCGTCAGGGTACTTATGGTGGTGCTCGTCAACTTCTCGCTGCCACAGAACGTGAACGTGCCCTCGGGCAACAGATGGGCGATATCGAAGCGCAAGGTATGCAGAGTGCATATGGTGCGGCCATGCAGCAGTTTAACGCCGAGCAGGCGGCGCAGCAGCAGGCGGCTCAAGCTAACTTGCAATCTAAACTCGGTGTGCAGCAGTTGGGTACTGAAACCGGACTACGCGCAGCCCTTGCTAACCTCGACGCAGCTAGCCAGAGTAACGTACAGAACCTCGCAGCACAGCTGCAGACACAGGGTATGAACGCCGATCAAGCACTTCGTGCAGCCCTTGCTAACCAGCAATCACGGTTACAAGTGGGCCAAAGCAATCTACAGGCGGCTCTTGGTACGCAGCAGTTGGGCACCCAGACAGGTATGCAGGGTCTGCTCGCCAACCAGCAGGCGGCGCTTGAAGCGCAGCGCCTCGCGGAACAGTCGAACCAGTTTGGTGCACAGAACCAACTGGCTGCCTTCGGGCAGACTGGGCAGATGGCGCAGACCCTTGGTAACCTTGGGCAGTACCAGCAGCAGGCTGACTTGCAGCGGCTTGGCGCGCAGAATACGGCGGCAGCGCAAGCACAAGCGATGGAGCAGCAGAGGCTCGACCAGTTCTATGCTGACTTCCTGCGTCAGCGTGACTATCCTATCGAACAGCTAGGATATATGAGCAACTTGCTTCGCGGTCTGCCTGTCGGTCTTAACACTACAAACATTACATACGGTCAGAACCCATCTATGGCTCAACAGGTACTAGGTACCGGCTTAGGTGCACTTGGTATGTATAAGACGTTATCCGGTTAAGGAGATATAAGTTGGCTAAAGCGTTCAGCATTCAAGCACCGGAAGACATCGCTAAGGAGTATGCTGGTAACAAGCAGCGTATTGCTCAGGCTGCGCAGATGGGCGTCGTTGACCCTACTGCTGCCGTACTCGCCGGTATGTTTATTGACCGCATGCGCTCCGCGCAGGTCATGGAAGCTGGGCAGATGCCGTCTGTCGCGCAGCAAGTTCTAGGTGGCCAACCCCCGCAAAGTGCAGGCGCTCCTCCTCCGCCTATGGGTATGGCTCCGCCGCCCCAAGGCATGCCTATGCCTCCTCAAGATATGGCTCCGCCTCCTCAAGATATGGCTCCGCCTCCACCTGAAATGGATATGGCTTCGCAGGGTATGGCCGAGGGTGGTCTAGCTGAACTGCCTATCCCTGACACTATGTTTGATGAGCCTACCAACGGTGGCTTCGACGACGGCTACGCAGGTGGCGGTATGGTTGCGTTTGCCCCGGGTGGTATGGCTAACCTATATGATGACGTCGAATATTGGGAAAGCGGTGGTAAGCAGAACGCGGTAAGTAAGGCAGGTGCGCGTGGCGTTATGCAGCTTATGCCCGGCACCATGAAAGACCCCGGCTTTGGTGTAACTCCTATGCGTGACGATAGCGAAGCGGAAAACCGCCGCGCTGGACGCGACTACCTTGATGCTATGTACCGTAAGTATGGCGATGAAGCTACTGCACTCGCAGCGTACAACTGGGGGCCGGGTAACGTCGATAAGTGGCTTAAGAAAGGCGGCGACCCAGCTAAGCTACCTGCCGAAACGAAAAAATACATAGGTAATATCTTGGGTGGTAAGGCATCCCCCAGAATGCCCGAGCGTGACATAGGTACTGCCGAAGGACGTTCCCGTTCGGTTGAAGATGAATATGAAAGTCTGCAGCGTCGGTTTGGCCCGACAGAAAAACAGAAGGAAATTGAAGACCAGCGTATGGCTCGCGCTGAAGAAATGGCGTCTCCTGAGTATTACGAAAAGCAGCGTAAGGCAGATATGTGGGAAACCCTTGCGGTGCTAGGCGTTAATATGGCCTCTAAGCCAATAGCCGAAGCCATTGCCGCAGCTATGCCCGGTGCGCAGGCTAACAAGAAAGAACGTAAGGCACTTAAGGACCGTGCTCTCGACATCATGAGCGATATCAACGATAAGAGTAAAAAGGAAAATCTCCAGTTGTTTGGCATAGCCGCTAATTTGGCAAAAGAAGGCCGGGAACAGGAACAGTTTGACCAAAGACTTGACTTCCAAGAAAGAGAACTCACCACACGGGTCAGCGAAGGCGCGAAGGACCGTAGTGCAACCCTCACCGCTGCGCTAGCCAGAACCTCGAACCCAACTCAATTTGAGATCATGTTTAATGCGTATAAAGAGGCTAATCCGAAGTTACTTGACGCCCAGATTATTGATATAATGCAAGGTAAAGGGCTTGTCGGTGGTAGTCAGTCGGGTATGGGTGCGCTTCCCGGTGTTACCCCACAAACAGGTGGCGCTGGAGAACAACAGCCGGTAATACTAAGCTCTCGACCCGTATAGTGAGGTAAGACATGCCCGACCGGATTTATTCCATTCAATATAACGGGCGCATTTACGATGTTCGGGCGGCAGATAATGTAAACCCTAACACTCTGTTTGCGTTCGTTAAGCAGCAAGCTGGCGGCAGTGGACCTCAAGGTCCCAAGGAAGAAGAGAACCTTCTTGAGAAAATCCCCGTGGTCGGAGGGTTGCTGGCTGGTGCTGCGGACATTCCGCTCAATGTTGTCTCTGGGTTGGCTAGTACAGGTAAGAGCTTCACCGATGTGTTCGGTGCAGACAACATGGCTTCCAATGCACTTGAGAGTGTAGCTGAATACGCAGAAAGCCTAACATCTGCACAGTCCCGTGAAGACGAGAAGACTGCCGCTGCTATCCGTAAGGAAGCAGAAGGTAAGGGTATCTGGGAAGAAGTTAAGGCTGCGGCAAAATCGTTTGCTGTTAATCCACTTGATACGCTTGCTAACGTCACAGGCTCCGCGCTTCCGTTCGCCGCTGCCGCTGCGTCTGGTGCTGGCCTCCCCGTAATCGGTGCCCTCGGTGCTGCATCCGGTGTAGGTACTGTTAAAGGTAGCATCAGCGATGCCGTGTATGCACGTGCGAAAGAAGCTGGTGTGCCTGATGCAGAAGCAAAAATCATGGCCGAAGAAGCGCAGGCTTATGGCGGCGAAAACCTCGACCAAGTCGCCTTGGGTGGCGCACTTGGTGCCATTGCTGGTGCTACAGGTTTCGATAAAGTGCTTGGCCGCGCAATCGCAAAAAATGCGGTTGAGGATATCGTTGAAGGTGAGGTTAAGAAAGAAGCTGCACGAGGTATTGCACGGCGTGTGACTACGGGTGCAGGGGCAGAAGCTGTACCTGAAGCTGCTCAGGCTGGCCAAGAACGGTTCGCACAAAATATTGCCCAGCAACGCGCAGGATATGAGACCGACCTTATGGCCGGTGTGGCCGGTCAAGCTGCATTTGAAGGTCTGGCTGGTGGTGTCCTTGGTGGTATCGGTGGTATACCGGGACAGTCTGCGTCGGGTCCTATTGCTACAGATGAAGAACTTGCTGCAGACCTAGAAGGCTTTGAGGCTGATATCGAAGCCACGGGTATGCCGGAAGCACAAGACCCTGTTATACGTGCACGCGCTGCTGAAATTATGCAAATTGGTGCTGCCCCACTAGAGGCTATCGAGCAAGCAGTAGCCGAACGAGATAGGGCCAAAACAGATATTGAGTCAACGGAGGGACCCGATGTTGCTGAAAAACTTGACGTTGGAGGAAGTGAGCTTGGCGTTTCAGGTGCTGGCGGAACAGATGCCGATGCAGAACCTACCGGACCACTTGCAGATGTTGGAGGAGGACCAGTGGGAGGAGCTGGCGTTTCTGCTGGACAATCTGTGGCTGGCGAAGGAGTTGTCGAGCCTGCACTGAAGCCCGCACCGATTATCCCACCTATTGAGACAATCACTCCAGAAGCACAGTTTGCTGAGCAGCTTGCAGGAGTAGCTGCGCCCCCTAAAGTCGCTCCCGCGCCGGTCGTAGAAGAAGCTGCGCCTATTGCCCCTGCACCAGCATCGGATTTAAACGCCCAAATAGACGAGTACACATCGTTTGCCTCTAAAGGGCAACCTGCACCTGCACCGCTCGTCGAGAGCATAGCGCGTCAATATGTTAATGCTGTGCAGGCCACTGGCACCGAGGGCCTCGTCTCTCCCGAACGTATACCTGCGTTTTCGCAGTTCATAGGCAACGAGTCTGCTACTGTTAACGCCTTTATCGAAGAAGCCAAGCAAGCTGCCGCTGCACCCGAACAAAAAGTTTCTGAAGTTGCTGGAACGCCGGAACAGAATATTGCTGCTCCTACCACAGTAGAAGAACTACCCGAACTCCCGGCACAAGAAGCGACACCTACGGTTGCTGAGACTGCTACGGTTGAAAAGGTTACCCCTCGCCCATCGCTACCACCCGAAGTGCAAGCTGCACAGGCTGAAGTTGACCAGTATAACCCCGGCTTTGAAATCCGCTACAAGGCGGAGGATGGTCGTCGTCGTTATAGCTACGGGCTTCCGGGTGGTAAGAACATCTTTGCTTCACCCAACCTCAACAGCGTTAAGAACCGCATCTTAAACGAGACGCCAGTCCAGCCCAAGCAGGTTATCGACGGTGTCCCTGTCAAGCAAATGCCTGCGGGTAACGCAAGGGGTCTGGAACAACGCAAACCAGTAGAGGCTGAGCCAGAACCGAAAGGGCCTGCAAACGCAGGGAAGCTGACACCTGCACAGGAGCAGCAGCAAGCGGTGCTGGAAGAAATTGACCGTAACCGTCGGGCGAAACTTATCAACGATGCCCAACGCACCGAGTTGGTGGACATGCTGCGCACGCCGTCCCCAGAAGAGATGGACATTTACCGGCGCGGTCTATCAGACCAAGAGGTTGCCAAGCGTAGGGCACTGCGTAGTACGTGGAACCCAACTATCCGTATCCAGAACGAGATCGACAAGCTTACTGCGGAGGGACGCGCACTGCGCACCGAAGAGAAGCTGGCTGAGAAGCAAGGGAGTCTTACTCCTGCTAAGAAGAAAGAATTTAAGGGACGGGCGGAAGACATCGCTACGCGTACCAAAGCGCAGAGCGCTCAGTTGGTTAAGGCCAAGGCAGGTATCTACAAAGCTGTCCGCGATAAACTTGCACAGGCTAAGCGCAAACCTTTAATACAAAAGGCGGCACTAAAGCAGAAGCTAGCTGAAGGTAAGATCAGCCAGCAGCAGTATGACCGTGATGTGCGCGACTTGACGCCAGAGCCGTACATGTTCCGTAGGGCCAAGGACAAAGCTACTGGTATTACGCTGGAAGAGCTTAACAACGCGGTCAAGGCTATCACGAGTCGCTGGGGTGCGCGTCTCGAACCTAAGATGGTGCAGTCTGTTGCAGACCTGCCTGATACTATCCGGAAAGAAATCGAGAAGCTCGGGCGTACCGATGCGTTCGGCTTCTACAAGGACGGCAAAGCCTACCTTATCGCTGACAATATGAACGGCATTCAGGACGTAGCACCTACGCTCTACCATGAGGCTCTTGGGCACCTCGGTCTGCGTGAGCGGTTCCGTGAAGGTCTGGATGCCATTCTCGAAGACATCTACCGTACCAATAAGGGCGTAGCTGCACTGGCCGACAAGTTCCTGAGTGCGAACCAAGACCTATACTCGAAGGACGAAAACCCTACTGCGCGTGCGGTAGAAGAAGTCCTTGCGTCTGCGTCGGAAGCAGGACCACTGCGTGCAAGCCGGTTGGACAAGCTGATGAAGTACATCAAGGACTTCGCTCGTAAGTACCTTGGCTTCGACTTTAAATTCAGTGACCGCGAGGTGCGCACCATCCTTGCCATGGCTCATGAACAAGCTCTCTCTGGTGAGGGAACTGTCATGGGTAGCTCGTCGATGATGTTTAAAACGCCTGAGCAAAATGAAGCTGACGAGAAGGTCGCAGACGCCGACGCCGCTGCACAGGCTACCATTGAGAAACATGCTACAACGACAGCCGACCGGGTCGATGTGAAAAACTCACGGAGCATACTCGGAGGTATTGGCGACATAGTTAAGGGTAAGGCCATCAAGAACTGGCTTGGTGGTCTCATGAGCACGACTGCTTCAAACGGCTGGATAGGTCGTGGGGGTCTTAACTTCATGCCGACGGACGGCTTGTTGGATTATGCGGACACCAAGCTTGCTAAGGTCACGGCACGGGAACTTCGGAAGGCTATCGACGCTGCGGATAAAATGAACGGCACCCGTGCTGCCACCCGTCGCCTGCTGAACAGGATAACATCCGACCTTAAGAGCTACCTACTTAGCGATGCAGACCCTATAATGGTCGGTAAAGAAAAGCGCAAAGCGCTCCCAGTCGCCATGGACCACGGCAATTACTACAACATAGACATGGTCAGCCTCATGGACGCCAAGTCTCGTGAAGATGCGCTTAAGACCGACCAAATCTGGCGCAGGTACACTAAGCTGCTAAAGAACCCTGACCTTACTCCTGCTGATAAGAAGGATTACGAAGGCAAGCTTGCTCAGCGAGAAGCTGAGATTGACGGTGCGCTGAACATCCTGAGCAAACTCGGGGCGGAAGGGCGTAAGTTGTACACGCGTATCCGCAATACAAACCGTGATATGCAGCTGCGGCGTCAGTACCTGATGGATAAGCGCATTGAAAACCTGCGTGACGCTGGGCTTTCTGATGAAACCGTTTCTAAGATGGCCATCGCTATACGGGCTGAGCAAGAGCGCCTGAACGACAAGGTTAATGCACCTAGCAAAGAAGACGCACACAAGGATTACCCTGACGTTCCGCTGGGTTTGTTCCACCGCGAGTATTTCCCCAAGCGCCGTTATGGTAACTACTGGCTGCGTATCAAGAAGACCAAGTTCGGTGAGCCTATCCTACGTTTCTACGAGACCATGGCGGAGCGTGACGCCGATTGGGAAGCTGCTGCGAAAGAGTTCGGCCTCGACAAAAATAATCCAAACCACCTACAGGCGGGTAACGACGTCAAGACGCAGCTTGGCGACGACTTTGATGCTGATAATGCGTTCATCAAAATCCTGAACAAGATTTCAGAGATTGACGTTGGCACATTTACGGAAGCTAAGAAAAACCAGCTTCGCAACGACGTGTACCAGATGCACCTACTTAACACACCGGAAGGGTCTGGGCGTAAGCAGTTTATCAAGTCCAAGAACCGCCTCGGATGGAGTTCAGACATATTACGCACGTTTGGCGCAACGGCTGAAGAATATGCTTCGGATGTCTCTCGGTTGCGTTATTCGCCTGAGATTGACCGTGCTATTGAGGCCGCAAAGAAATCCATCGAGGCAGTCCCGGATGTTGGTAAGGACGAAGAGGATAAGATTTCGATATCCTCAAGCGAGCAGACGCTGGCACGCGACTTTATTTCAAACGTCGAAAAACGCATTGAAGGGGAGATGGAGCCGCAGCCAAACAGCCTTGCAAACAAAATCGTCCCTTGGGCAAACCAGCTTGCGTTCATATCGTTTCTAACTGCTCCGGCTACTGCATTAGTGCAGGTTACCGCTTTGCCTATGCGCGTAGCACCTAACCTTTGGGGTAAGTACGGGATGGCTAACACGACCCGTGCCATGGGTCGGTACATGAACGTGTTCAAAAACATGCCTAGGTTTGAGAGCAACGATAAAGGTAAACGTAAAACCTTACGTATTATGACCCTTATGGAGGCCCCCAACATAAAGAACAGCAATCGGCACCGTGATGCACTGACCCGTGCGACGAACGAATATGGCCTGATTATACCGCTATCAGAATTTCTTATGGGTGATAAACGCACCTCACTGTCAGGGCTGGAAAGTAATATATCTGAGGCTCGTGAAAAGATTTACGACGTCATGACGTACCTATTTGATACGTCGGAGCAGCTGACCCGCGAAGTGGCCTTTATGGCTACGTACGACCTTGAGTATGACAAGCTAGCCGACGCAGGGTTGTCCCCTGAGGAACGGCAGAACAAGGCTATCATCGCTGCCAAGGACACCGTGAACTACACGTTGGGTAACTATACCAACCTCAACCGGCCTCCCGTGATGAAGGGTAGTGAGCTTGCCCGGGCTTTGTTCTTGTTCAAGCAATACTCTGTTATCACCACGCGCTTCTTTGTACAGGCAACGCGGGCTATCTTCGGCAAGAACACACCGCGTGATGAGCGCACTGCCGCTATGAAAGAGATGACCGGTGTTCTGGGTATGAGCTTCTTGATGGGTGGTGTGGTCGGTTTGCCACTGTATTCGTTGGGTATGATGACGCTTCAAGCGCTCCAAGACGCAACTGACGATGACGAAGACCGTAAGGAGCGGATGAAGAAGAACCCGCTGACTGCCGACAGTGTCGAGATGCAGTTCCGCTATGAGTGGCTACCTGAACACTTCGGCCAGCCCATGCTTACTGACGCTGCTGGTAAGTCAATTAAACTAAGCGACATCATCCTTAACGGTGCCGTGTCAGAAGCAACGGGTTGGAACTTCGGCTCTCGTGTTTCGCTCGACCTTGCAGGTATGTGGTTCCGTTCACCTAAGGATGCGGAAACATGGACGCAGACGGTCAACAACGCGTTGGTGGAGAACATCCCCGGTGCATCTGCATCGCTCAACATGGTGGCCATGGGTGAAGAGTTTGCCAAGGGCGATGTGCTCAAGGGTCTTGAGCTTGGCCTACCAGCTATGCTCCGTGCACCAATCAAAGCGTACAGGCTTAGCGAAGAAGGTGTACGTACCGGGACGGAGAAGATTAAACTGAGAGCGGAAGATATCAGCAACGCTTCGATTATCGGTGCCGCATTAGGCTTTAACCCGACGCAGATTGCAAAGGTGCAGCAGCAGAACCGCGACGTGCTGAACCGTACCAAAGGTCTGCAAGATGAGAAGAGCGAGTTGCTCGGTGCCTATAAGCAAGCGGTGCGTCGCATCCAGAACGGTGACGCAGACGGGCAAGAGAAAGCACGTGAGGCGGTCGAGGATATCATGGAGTACAACAAGAAGGTTGGGAACCCGTATTACGGTATCTCCTACGCGAATATGTACAGGTCACTGACTGGCTCTATATCAGAAGCAAAGTACGATATCCAAGGCATGGGGCTTAATGAAGTCGAGTCCTACTACGCTGAGCAGCTGCTTAACCCGAAATAAAAAACCCCTCATCGGGGGAGGTCCGATGAGGGGTAGACAGGTATCAACCTTGCAAGGAGCAAAACTTGCGGGGGCATATATACTTACAAACGCCAGACACGTAAACCCCTAATTCCGTCTTGGACCGTCACTTTTATCAACACCTTGAGTCTAAGGCGTTTAGTGACCACAAGCAGTTGTGCTTTTGCCGCTTTGGGGTCTATGCACGGGATGAAGATATCCGTGCCTTTCTTGAAGGCTTTCCAGTTCACATCGTAGGTGACACCCTCAATCTGCATCCTCGTTCTCCGGTACGAAGGAACCCATATCTAGGAAGTCGCCCACACTGGTATCGAACTCGATGCAGTATACGGATGGGGTCGTCATCGCCATACCCTTGGATAGACGCTTGTTGCCTGTGTCGATGTAGGCCCCACACTTTTTAAAGTCCCTGATGACCTCTTTGTAGTTTATCTGCGACTTGATGCACTCCTCGCGGAAATGCTTATAGTCCACAAACAGGCGCTTAGTATCCGGCTCAAACCGAGCGTAGAGCGCACCTTTGGGTTCGTGAAGAGGTGATGGTGCCAAGTTAGACCTGCTATCTACCTCGTTATTAACGACAAGGATGTTATGGATGTTCCGGTTGAGATAGTCGCCCAGTACCGCCATCGTGGAGATGTGCGGTGCTTCCACATCCTGCCGTGTTTCGAGGACCATGCTTGTTGCCCACGCATAGATGCGCTGCATATCCCAGTCGATAATCTTAAGGCGACGGGCAATCATACCCCCAGTTAGGTTAGCCGCCAGCTTGGCAGACCAGAAGCGTTCGCGCTGCGTAAGCTTCAATTCACGGTCAACCTTTTCCTGCACCACCTTGAGCGTGTTCTTAACGTCTTCAAGGTTATTTATCACCCACTGGATGTAGATAGGCCCAGCATGACCGTAGTTTTCGAGCAGCTGAAAGTCGAACATCTGCTTTGCGTAGTCGGTCGGAATAGCGGTGGTGGGTTCTATCTTATACTCTAGTAGACGCATCATCTCACCGTCCGGGTGACTTTTGTGCAGCCCCAGCTTTTCGTAAATAGAAGCGTTGGACGAGCAAAGGCTTATCGTCTGCCATCTCGTGGTGTTCATACGAAGCTCGTTGGACGACGCCTTCATACGGTTCTTACCCCGCCCTTGGCTCATGTTGTACGACATTTCTGACAGCCCTGCCCCTGTCATGTTGGTGATTTCGTCCACGCAGAACGGCAGGTTGTTGAAGACGCCAAGCTGCTGCGTCTTAGCGTTGGCAGTGTCCCCCTTGATTGCACATAGGTCCTTGGGGTGGCCGTATATGCTGTTCGTTGCGTGGAGCAGGGTAGTCTTACCCGTACCTGATGTAGGGTGGATGACGTTTATGATTGCACCCGACTGCCCTGTAAACTTGAAGAGCGGTGCCCCGAACGCAGTCAGCACTGCGAACGCATGCGGCTCTAACCCCGGACGTCCGTACAGGTTAATGACTTCCTGCCATTTCTCATAGGAACCTGCTGTGTGTAGGTGCTCAGCCCACTCACGTGTTGTTGATGATGGTGGACTATGGAATATGCCGTCGAAGCAAATCTCACGGTCCCCGATGATAAACTTGGTGTCGTTATCAGCCCAGCCAAACTGCATACGCATAAGCTCTGCTTTCCTTTTATATTGTATCGCCTTGAGTGACATGGTTATGAACAAGATGAGCTGCTTGAACTGCCTTTCGGTGGCAGCTACGCCCTTACTCGCCAGCACCTTGCGAAGCTCTGACCCGTCCCCAACCGCTTGTTTCTGCGTGATGATGAACTCGCGCACACCTTCTTTCGGTAGGTGCAGCCGCATGACTAAGACGTCGCCCTCTTTGGGGTCAGTCATCGTCTTCACGAGATATAGGTCGTGCTCATAGACGAGAGTAGCCACCTCCTCGTCTTTTTCGGGCTTTATGTAGATGCCGCCCTTCTTGCCCCGTGTGAACGGAAACGGATATTCGGGTATACGGTAGTCGATGGGCACATCGTCTTCACCCGTGTCAGGGACGACATAGTTTCCGTCCTCTGTCTCGGTCTCTGCTACTTCCCTGCCCAACACTATGGGGTTCTTAACCTTACCCAAGTAGGGACAGCCATAACAGCCCCCGGGATTATTGCGCTCAAAGGTCGCACAGTTATGTGGCCCCGTGATGTGCTTGGTCTTCTCCAACGCCCGAACTGGGTCGTAATCCGGATGCCCGTGGGACATCTTCTGTATCGCAGTGTCCCTATCCACACAGAACTTGGCGATTGACAACGCGTCAAACCACCGGACTTCCGTTAGCGAAGCTCGTTCCTCGTAGGCGGATAGCAACTGCTGACAGCCGTCACCCTTCACGCTGCGCCGCATTATCTTGGAGAAACGGGATATGTTATTATCCTGTAGCTTCTCGGCGATGTTGCTCTTGCGCCGCTCAGGCACAACCATTTCGCGTGGGGCTTCAACCCCAAGAGCCGTACGGAACTCTTCGAACTCTACCGGAGCAGCGTCAAAAATCACCGTCACCTGCTTGGGTGGGTCATCCTTAAAATTGAATGTGCCCGGTATACGCAGGATGCGCGCTACCTCGAACACTGCTGGGTCTACATAAAAGTTGTGCGTAACGCATAGTGCGGAAAGCCTATTAGCTACGGGTTCCCACTCTTGGCGGGTTATGTCTTGGGTCAGTGGCCAGTATGCGTGTATACCGCGTCCCGAATTAACGACGAGCGGCTTTGGTAACCCAACCGTTTTGCAGAACTGCCGAAGTGCGGCTATCCCTGCGTCTTGGTCGATGTAACCGTCTGGCCTCCCTGTCTTCTCGCTGACCACAGCCTTCGTAGGGCCGCAGTCAATATCCACCCAGAACGAACGGAGAGCTTTGACGTTCTCCTTTTGCCTGTTTTGCCCCGTCTCATATTTGGCGACACCGAAGAATACGTTGCGACCTTCCGCAACATACTTCTCTGTAAGCGTGTCTACCTCTTCCCTAGTAGCTACAAGTTTCTGCCTTACGTCACGTTCACCCTTGATACCGAGTACGGCAAACCAGCCATCAGCTGGCTGCACGATACTCAAAAGGTCTACGTGATTCATTGTATAGTCCACTATCGCAGGAAATGCCTGCAGGTTGATTTCTTTTGCTGAAAATCAAGACTTAGTAGTCTCGCCGAGGTCGTCCAGCCACGTTAGCATCATATCAAGATGCTGCGCATGTGGATTAGTTTCTCCGCAGAACCACTGGTATATCGTCTGACGGGTAACCCCTAGGGTACGAGCGGCCTCTTGGACCGAGATATCCCGGTCCAAGCAAACGCGCCCAAGTTTTACACCTAGTAAGTTACAGTCAGCGTTCCTGATGGCATCAGCTACTTTGATTGTGTAGCCTTGCGACATGCCTCAGTCCTCCGCCCACTCGCCGAGCAAGTCCGAGAGACCTTTGTCTTCCACGGGAGCATCGACAACAGCAGGTTTCTTAGAGACGCGCTTTACCGGCTCCGCTGCTTCTTCCTCTTCCGGCTCGTCAAACAACGTAGCCTTAGGAGCTTCGATAGCCTTTACTGGCTGCGCCTTGGCACCATCAACTTCGGATGTCGTAAGCTGGATGTAACGCTGGGCTTCGCCGCTGGCAAAGGCAGCATCAACGAGGTCGGCTTCGTCCTGTGTCAGATGGCGCACTGCCTTGAACTTAAGGGTCAGCGTGTCAGCGTCGAGGTCATACATAACCTTGGTCACCACCGTGTCCGGTGCTTCGCCGTTGGCCTTGAGGTAGTTGCAGTAGCTCTCGAACGGATGCTCGTTGCCGACACCCTTACCGAATAGCGACTTAGCAGCAAAGCTCATCTGGTAGATGTCACCAGTTGGGTCACCCTCAACCAACACCGCGATGCGGCGCTTGAAGCGGCAAGCCTTACCACGGCCCTTGTTGCCAGAACCGTCGATGTTCATACTGCATGTGGCGCAGCCGGAACCCTGACGATTAGGAGCCTTAGCATCTGGAGTGCGGCCATCAGCAGACCAGCAATCAGGCAATGAAGCCTTACCCTCTGGGTCGTAGTCAGACGCATAAAACTCACGGGACACGTCCTTGAGCATGTCAACGACGATGATGTTAATCTCATGCGGTACGGCCTTACCAATCTGCTCACCGTTGACGACACGCTTAAAGGTGCCGTTGGTGTTGGTGGCAATACGGCGTAGGCTTGTACCAGAACCGATTTTGTCCGCCAGCCGCGACTCGCGTTTGACGGTTGGTAGGCTGCTTTGGTCTTCGAAAATTGTGATATTGCTCATTGTGTCTCTCACTTGTTAGTCGGTTTACGTACAGTGATAGCGTACTTGCTATCAATCTGTAATCCAGCAGGGTGCTGTTCGGGGTTTTCTTCGAGGAACTGCTTCATATTCCCGTTGTGGATACGCTGCTCTAAGAGAAACGGGGCGTCGTGTTCCTTGATGAAATTGTACATGGTGGCCCAGTCCGTGGTCCAGTAGCGGGATTTAACCCTACGGGTCACGGTGCCTTCCGCAGTGCGGAGGCTGTCTAGGTTCTGGTCATTGCATATCTTGAGCAGCTTGTCGGATACCATCTCAAGCTTGCCCTTTAGGACCTCGACCTCTTTTGCATGGGCTGCTTCAAGGTCTTCGATAGCTGAACGGATGCGACGATAAACTGCTACCAGCTTATCAGCTGGTATTACTTCTTCTTCCATGGTTTGCTCCTTATGGTTGGTTCTCTGCTATGAACCTCTTACTATACAGTGTCAAGCTCTTTAAGGTATTTTTCTTCGATAAACATCGTCCTAGAGTGGGGAGTTTCAACGAAGGGCTTGCATTGGTAGTCATGGTTGTGTGTGTTGTATGAAGCCCTATCCACTACCGTAAAACCCTCAGGGTAGGTTATGTCGTACGCCCCTTTTGTGCAACCAGTGGCTCTTAGGTGCAGGTGATCTTGTATCTCAACACGGTCGCCTACCTTAAACTTGTATACCGGTGGGCGCTCAAACATTGTATTCCCAGTCATTTCATTCCTCCGTAATTTGTCTGTATAAATCTATGATACGCTCGTGATTGTTGATGTTGCCACGCAGCATCGAGTATAACCTCCCCTCGACCTCACTACCTCGTATGTGCACAATAGTCATAGCGTTTTTCTGCCCGGGACGATTGATACGGGCGTTCGCCTGTAGATAGGTTTCCACCGATGTCACTGGTGCATACCAGATGATTGTATCTGCTGCCGTAAGCGTAAGCCCGTGCGATGCAGCCTGTGGCTGGATGAGCAGCACATGGGGGTTCTTCTTGGTCTGGAACTCGGTGACGATGTCGGTGCGCTTATTGACCGGAACCTTGCCGTTGATGACATCGCACGTGATGCCTTCCTTCTCCAGCTTGGCCTTTAGCAACTCGATAGTGTGCGTGAACGGCACAAAGACCAGCACCTTGCTCGTAGCCTCGGTTATGACTTCCAACACAGCGTTCAAGCGAGTGGACACATCGAACTCTATGACCTCGCCAGTGTCCGAATACACCGCACCTCCGCTTATCTGGAGTAGCTTGTTAATCTTGACCGCTGCGTTCACCGCGCTGACCTCTTCACCCGCCGCCTCAAGCAGCATCTCGGTCTTAAGCTGCTTATAGTATTTGGCTTGCTGCACGGTGAGCGGCGCTTCGCGGTCCAGATAAGTTACATCCGGCAGGTCGAGGCAATCTTTCTTCTCGAACCGAATTGCTGGCTGTAGCATCTTATGCACATAAGCATCCGACCCGGGCTTAGGTGCCCACTTAAACTTCGTCACCGGATACATCGTCTCGGCACGGAAGTGGCTGTAGTAATTGGGGCAGTTGCGCGGGTTAACTAACTTGGCCAGCCCGTAGGCGTCTAGCGGTGATTGTGCTGCTGGCGTACCAGTAAGCATCCACAACCGGGGTTTAGTTTCCTTGACAATCTCGTTTAGTATCTTCCAGCGGTTGGTCTGCACATTCTTATATGCGTTCGCTTCGTCCACCACGATAAGGTCGAACCCGCCAGCGATGATGTCGTCCTTGATGATAGCCAGCCCATCAAAGTTAACGATGACGAACTCTGCGCCAGCGGCGACAACTTTCTTGCGGGTCTTAGCATCACCATGGGCCACGCCACATGAGCGGTGCATAGCGAACTTGAACAAGTCCTGCTGCCATGCTGACTTCATAATCGACAGGGGGCACAGCACCAACACACGCTTAATCTCGTTGCGCTTCATCAGATAGTCTGCTGCCCAGATGACTGACGCTGTCTTACCTGTACCCTGCTCGTTGAAGCAGAAGGCGCGGTCGTATAGTGTCAAGAAGGACGCTGTTGTTTTCTGATGCTCAAACGGAGTGAGCTTCCCAGTCCATGCGTAATCCCGCAATATCGGTGAGGGTATGCCCTTATGCTCAAGCGTGGCAAGGGTCTGGGCTTCCTCTAGCCCCCATCTAACTAGCACTTTGTATTTGCTCCCGTTGGTTGAAACTACCGCGCTCTTTTTTATGCTGTCGGTAATCAGGTTGGGTTCCGCTGTCTCAATGAGCAGCGCTTTGTTCTCAACTATCTCCACGCTTTTTGCGCTCCCGCTTGCTGACCTCAGATACAAGGTTGCGTTTGCTGTCGCGCTTAAACGACCGGTTGGTGGACGCGCTCTCTACACGTACACCGCCCTTGTTCGAACCACCTTTGTCGAAGGCGACCTTATGTGCAACGTCCTTACCGTCACCCTTCTTAACCTTACCGGCCTTCATCATCTTGGCACGGGCGGCGTTACGCGCAGCGCGGTTCTTCTTCTGCTCTGGCTGCGCTCCGTATGCTGCGGAAGCGCCAGTGTATTTGCGATCAGCTTTATTCTTGTACGGCATTTTTGTTCCCGCTCCATACATAAGGGGCGATTGACTCCCCCGCATTGAACGCCCCTAATACCATATCGCAGCGGCTAATGGTATCCTTAGTGCGCTTTAAGCGGCGCGGTCCCCGTGGGCTATTTGAGTCCTCATAGAACCACACCTGCGCTACGTGGTCAATCCAACCAGATGCTTTGCGTACGTTGGTCTTGTCTTTATCGCGGCGCAGCATGGGGCTATAGCCTCGGTCGAACAGAACCTCTTCACCGTCTTTCGTGATATATGCACCATATGGTTCGCGCTCAGTAGCGCCGATGGGCAGCTGCCTGATTTCCTCGCGGCTCAGTAATTTAAATCCATGTTTGCTCATTATCTATTCCTCTTTGGTCTCCAATGTGCGCACTCGACCACAGGACACCAGCCGCATAAAGGGCCAGACTTCGGGTTGAACACGCCATTTTCGAGCGCATCGTTAAGGTTCTCAAGCTGCGTATCAAACACGGAAAGATACTGATCCATGTTCTCTCTTACGTGTACTTTCTTAGGAAATTCATTTGATACGACGTATAGCAGACCGGATTTAATCTCCTGCACCTGCGGATAATGTACGAAGATAGCACCTGCCATCAGGTCAAGCTGCTTCATGTCGGCATACTTGGCGTTCTTACCCGTCTTATAGTCGAGTAGGTGGGCCTTTTCACCGTTGATAATCAGCAAGTCGATGATGCCGCGATACCATACGTCCTTAGCGAAGAAGGTAGTAGGCTCGTAGCCAGTGTCCGTCTTCCGGATACCCACCTTCATCTCGGTACGCTTCTCACCGGAGAAACCGGCAAGCCGTTCCACAATAGGTCGCATGTACGCAAACTTATCGGGGACAGGCTTGCCATCTCGGATGAACTCTTCGGCAGCTAAATGTACAGCGGTCCCGTAATCAGCGGCTTCTCCCGGCTCGTCCTTGACGTCCTTCACAACCTTGAGGTGGAAGTATTTCTTCGGGCATTGCTCGAAAGTCTTGATGCTGCTGTAGGACCACGCTGTCATGTTATCTGGTTTTCCCTTGGAGACGGTCAGACACTAGCGTAGCATAGCCAGCTATATCAATCCAGCTATCTGTATGATTTGGGTCACCGTTTACGATACGGGCAATCTTCCCGAATATCATATCCAGTGCCTCCGCTTGGTCGTGAGCGAAGATTTTACCTTGTTCGCCAGCCGCAGTGTGAGCCACGGTCTTCAACCGCTGGGCAATTTTTGCTTGGGTTGCAAAGCTACCGTAAGTGGTTGCACGTTCATCGAGAATTGCGTCTACGTTAGTATCAGCTTGAATAAACTCTCCGGGTTTAAGTTCCTGTACAGTTTTCTGTACAGCTTCGACTGCGGCTACGACTTCGGCCTGTGCTTGGTTCCTCATACCCTTCCATAACTTCCATGCGTAGTTATAGCTTACCGCCATACGCTGGGTTATTTCCGTAGGTGTGTAACCCTGCTCCAACAGCTTGATAACCTTTTCGCCTAGTTTTTTCTTCCTTTGCATTTTCATTCGCTCCTTATTTAAGATTGCCGCCGCTCTTTAGGATGTCACCACCAAACACATACGTGCCTACATGGTGCAGCTTGATGAACGGGTGGGCGTGTATTTTGCCACCGTGGGTGCGCCACAGTTCACAAAAATGGTAATCCTCCGACAGCAGTGCCCCGCTCTCGTCGATTGACGTAGCGAAAAACTCATGGGTCAGTGGCTTATCATACTCGCCGGTCACTGGGTCTTGGAACGACGATGTGCGGTAGGTCGGCACGTGCGGTATCAACTCCTCGAATACCCCCCGCTTGATGAGCATGAAGCCTGTGCCGCCATGGCGGACTTCGATGCAGCCTGCCTCGTCGCTGTGCACATCACCGGTACCCACCATGTTGAACACGAATGCTCCGGCATAGTTCGCAAGGTCCGCCTTGCCTGCAAGGGCAGCGCGGTTGACGCTATCCCAGTTCACTTCCTTCTTAGGGTAGATACCACATGCGATGTCCTTGTCGGCCAGCAGCAGGTGCGCGATGGCCTCACTGTCGAAGCCAATGTCAGCGTCGATGAACATCAGGTAGTCGTGGTCACTCTCAAGGAACACCCGTGCCAGTTCGTTACGTGCCCGTGTGATAAGGCTCTCGTTCATAATCTGACACCATGCCACGTTGACACCTACTTCGCGCATCTTGTTCATGGTCATAAGCAGACCTTGCACATAGTGTCCTGTGCACATGCCACCGTACATCGGGGTGGCAATCATAATGCTTGGTCGTTTTTCTTCATCCGTCATTTTGCTGTGCTTTCTTTTTAAGTTTTCTGTAGCGGCCCTCTACGGAGGCAATCGTAAGCCCCATTCGTTCGGCTATGTACGCCGCCCTCAGGCCATGCTCGTAATACTTCAGCATTTCGGCATCCATATCTGGCGTCCATATTCGTCTAGACCGTTTTACTATTGGCACTACTTACTCCTTTTAAACCGACCACGCTCGTCGCGGTCAGTCAGCCTGTGTAGTTCCTTATTCAGTCGCTCGTTCTCACGCTTGATGGTGAGTATCTCACCGTTCGCGCTACCCTTACCAAGCTGATAACTACAATAAACCAATACAAATATGGCTACTGCTGTTATTAATGCTACTAACTGGTCCATATCTATTCTCCTCTGTTAAGATTAAATTAATTTCCTCAGTGCACCCATAACCCCGTTGTTTTCCATATCGGTAGACGTGGGGTATCTGGCTGTAGTCGCGCCTGTGCCGCCATTGGCAATGGCTAACTGCTGCTGCTTCATATGCTTCAATGACTGTGCAAGATGCCGCTCGTAATCCTGCTCTTCTGCTTCCTTGCGGCGGCGTTCTTCACCATTGCAAAGCTCTTCCATTATCTGCTCATGGACTTCAGCCATACGAATATCACGTGTCTTTGTAGCAATCGCAGCTTTGTCAGCCTCGTTTCCATAAGAGTTTATTGCGCTTATATGGTTATACCATCGGTCATGGTACGCCCCTTCCTTAAACCTAAACTCTTCGGGGTGGCTCTCCATCCGTGCGAGTAATAGCTTCACTGCATCATGCGGTTCGCTCATCGGATTACTCCTTATTCTTGTAGCGTTTGGCCACGTGCTGCTCTCGGTAGTTCGAGTGAGCATGGGCTTCCCCGATACCATCCAGTCGGTCATCCGCTGGTAGCGTTAGTCGTGCACTGATATTATAGTAGGGGTAGCTTCCTCTTATCCGGGGGTGCATGTACGCCGCCACTTCCACATCGGACTGCGATACATACCGACCACCCCACTTCTCAATCAGGTGCTTCAAGGCAAACGCACTGGTCTGCTTACTGGCTATAGTATCTTGCGCGTCCAACCACTCATAGGCGATACGGATGCAGTCGTTGTGCTGGTGTAACTGTTCAGCGGTGCTGTACTTAGTCCGCTTCTTTGCTTCTTCAATCTGCTCGTCGGTTAATATATTATCCGCCATAGCTTGCTCCTATCTTGCTCTCGCAGTTTAACGGTAGGGCCGTGGCCCACTTGGGGCGTATACGCATACAATCCTCGACGAACCGCCGCGCTTCATCCGCTTTCTCGGTAGGGGCAATCACCCCCACAGCGTCATGCACGGTCATCACCACACGATAGCTACGTGCAATCATCAGCATCTGCTCACCGATTATGATACGGGCCAAGGCTTGGCACACGTTCTCGATGAGCTTCCCGCCATATATCCGCGTAGGGATAACGGCTCTCCCCTTCTTGGTGTCGTAGACCATCTCCTTGTGGCTGCTCCCCAGCATCGACTTCTCGCGTAGGTTGGGGTACTTAAGAGAGAGGCTATTGGGTAGCTTGATACCGGCAGTGCCGCACACCGTGAGGACTTCACCGCAACCAAGCGGGGCCGTTGCATTCCGCATCATAGCCTTCAAAGCACGGCCAGCCTGTTGCCACAGAAGCGGTATCATGGGGTAGGTAGCGCGGTAAACGTGAATGATACGCTCACACTCTTCCAACTCCATATCGACGTTGAACGTCTTTAGCTGCGCCTTGAACTTGACAGCGCCCATGCCGTAGCCACAACCAAGGATAGTGGTCTTGCCTACGAACCGCTGACTGTCGGTAACTTCTTCCTCCGGCACACCGTAGATACGAGAAGCCATTATCTTGTACACATCCTCACCTCTGTCGAACGCATCTACAAGGTCATCCTGCCCTGCCAGCCACGCCAAGGTCCGCGCTTCGATTTGCGAAGAGTCACAGTCGATGAAGGTATAGCCCTCTGGTGCAAGCATCGCCTTCTTTAGCGGTGACTTACGCGGTAGGTTCTGAAGGTTGACTTTATCATCCCCTCCCCATCGCCCAGTATGTGCAGCGTAGTAGCGTAAAGGCACAGGCAACGTACCTCGCTCCGCAATCTTGATGAACCGCTCAGTGCGTGTCTCTTCCAGCGTAGACTTTACGCCTAGTCGCGCAGCCACAATGGCTTGCACAATGGGGCTGTCATGCTCCAGCAGCGCTTTAAACTCCTCGTCGTTCTTGGCGAACGCATAGGTCTCCTTGCCCGTAGCTGGGCTAATCTTCATAGGCGGCGTTACACCTAAGTTAGTCAGTGTCTCTGCCAGCTTCGGATTGGACATCAGGTTCTCTTTAGAGATGACTGCCTTGTTCAGCAGCTGCGTCTTTAGGTTCTGCACCTTGACCAAGTGAGACGTTAGGGTCCACTTGTCCAACTCAAGCACCGGCTCCGTAAACATACGGATAG
>Ga0247723_1000317_pt1 | contig 32875 bp, 79 predicted proteins | sample MSEWelMarce5H_FC_FD_189079 | JGI IMG/M metagenome (GOLD analysis project Ga0247723, IMG submission 189079) | Subsurface sediment microbial communities from gas well in West Virginia, United States - MSEEL Well Study Marcellus 5H_FC | ecosystem: Environmental > Terrestrial > Deep subsurface >... | reverse complement strand
AACCAAACAAAGATTTAATCTTAACTCGCATCCTTCTTAGAATTTTAGCCCAGGAGTAATAGATGGCAAAAGGTAAAAAATCGTCCGGTAAGAACTACACATCGTCAGGTCTCTACCGCAATGTAGCTCGCAAGATGACCAACTCACTACGCAGTGAGTATCTGGCATCTGGCGACCGAGTAGCTAACCAGCTTAAAGCTTTTCGGGCAGGTAAGCGCGTAGTACTCACTATCGAAAATCCAAACAAAGAAGAACGCAATAAGCCGTTTATTCGGGTTGATGCTTCTCATGTTTGGAAGAATCGCTCCACTGAAGGTTTTGTTATTAAAGGAGCATGATGTTAAAAGTTTACAAAACACATGAGTCAGCTTACTTACCTAAGTTGGCTACAGCAGGCTCAGCATGCTTTGACGTACATGCCTCTCTAGTACCGAGCACCATCGTTAAGTGCTATCGCTATGGAGAAACCGCTCCTAGTAATTTGGTAGTAAATGCTTTTAGCTCTATTACTATTCCAGCAGGCGCTCGTACACTCGTTCCGCTAAACCTTATTCTAGATATTCCTCTAGGTCATAGTGTGCGATTTCACCCACGTAGTGGGATTAGCCTTAAGCAAGGTCTAACCTTGTTCAACTGTGAGGGTGTTATTGATAGTGATTACGTAGATCCGTGCTTCGTGACGCTCTACAATATTTCAGGTGTTGATCAGATTGTGTGCGATGGAGATCGCATTGCCCAAGGGGAATTGATTGTAACACTCGCATACACCATTGAAAAGACAGATACCGCTCCCGTTCAGAAAACTGATCGAGCTGGTGGTTTTGGATCTACTGGTGTTAAGTCGTAACTTGCTCAACAGCTTGTTTCATGTTATTGTGTATATAACATGAAAGGGATGAACATGATTATTATTGCAGACGATAAAACTCTGTATGACCTGGCTGCGTTCGCCGCAGCCAGGCTTCATCTTATTGACGAGGATCTAGAGGTAGATATTGAGGTCAAGCCAGAACTGGCAGACCTGATGCACGGATACGTGATCGGTGACGAGGACTTATACATGGTACGAGTAGCTTCGGTAGATCCGGTCACTGTTTTCCATGAAATGGTACACATTGACCAGTATGTTACTGGCCGCCTTGTGCGCTCTCATGGTAAAGCTTACTGGCGTGGTCAGGAAGTTTCTGATGATGTTCCGTATTTGGAGCGTCCTTGGGAGATTGAAGCTGAGCAAATGGCTGTTGAAATGGCTTCGTGGTGGAACGTACAATGAGAGTATTAGTTTGTGGTGGTCGAGATTATGGAAAGAATCCAGACGGCTCAATCAATGATATAGAAATGGACTTCCTATTCAACTTTCTTACTGAATTACTTCTAGAACACCCTGATATGGCAGTGATTCAAGGAGAAGCACGAGGTGCCGATAGGTTGGCTAAGAACTGGGCAGAATTTATAAATGTTCCAGTAGTTTCTTTTCCAGCGGATTGGGTTCGTTACGGACGTAACGCAGGGCCAGTAAGGAACCTGCAAATGATTCAAGAAGGTAAGCCAGATCTAGTAGTTGCCTTTAGAGGCGGAGCTGGCACTAGAGATATGATTAAACAAGCAATGCAACATAATATAGAGGTAGTTACCCCATGTTTAAAGTAGGCGACAAATTTTATGCAGTGCATGAAGAACTTAATGGTTTTGGTCGTGAAAAAATTACTATGACTGATCAACATGGAGTTGAGTGGTCTCGGTACAATAAGCCTCTTCGTAGTTACAAAATCGAAGAATGGTCTATAGTAGGTAGAGGTACTTATGTTCTTGAGGGAGAGGAAGTACGTTGTGAGTGGATTACTACAGGCCCTGTACTGTACTGCTCTATGTCTAGTGGAGAAACTCAGGCAATTCCAGAAGAAGATTTGAAGATGTATATTGATTCTGCCGAGTATTACTTCTTAAGTGCAGAAAAAGCAAAAGCTCATATTGATAGGCAAATCTACTAAAAGATTTTCCTTAACTTTTCGAATATTTCGTTTAATGAAAGAAAAGAACATACAATGATGACAGCTCTTATGTGCATGGCACTTAATATCTACTTTGAAGCACGAGATCAGGACTTTGATGCTAAGCTAATGGTAGCAGAAGTTACGCTAAATCGTGTTGCAGACCCTGCTTTTCCAGATACTGTTTGTGAAGTAGTTTGGCAGCCTGGGGCTTTTTCTTGGACAGGCGATGGTAAGTCTGATAAACCAAAAGACCTTGAAGCGTTTGCTGATGCAGTACTTGTAGCTAGTGATGCGCTGTATAATCCTGAGATTATGCTCGGAACCAAAGCTCTATACTACCATGAAAAGTCAATTCACCCATACTGGGCTAGTAGTTATACTATGATTGGTATGGTAGGTGATCACATTTTTTATATAAAGAAAAGCTAACACTTTAATTTAGCTCTTGCTAAGACGAGTTAAATAGGTTATATTATATGTATAGTTCAGAGAGAACTATATTAACTGTAAAAGGAGTTTTTACAAATGCGTGATGCACTAGTATTTATCGGTCGGTTCCAGCCGTTTCACAATGGACACAAAGCAGTAATCGAAGCTGCACTTGAACAAGCAAAAGAAGTAGTCGTAGTAGTCGGCTCTAGCTTTGCTGCAAGAAATATTCGAAATCCCTTTACATTTGAAGAACGCAAGGCTATGATTGAAGCCTGCTTTACTGAGCCGCAGCACTTCACTTATGAAGGTGCTCAAGGTCGAGTAAAGATTCCTCGTGTAAAAGTTGTTCCTGTGTCTGACTTCCCATATGACGACAATAAATGGGTCAATGCAATCCAACGGATTGTTGATGCTACTGTCCCGAACGCGCAAGATGTTGGTCTGATTGGTCACTCTAAGGATAGCACTAGTTACTACTTGAACATCTTCCCTCGTTGGAAGGACCATGTTGAAGTGCCGAACGTTGACGGTATTAACGCTACTGATATTCGTAAGACAGTCCTCACTCAGATGGACTACACCGACTTCGAAGAACTTTCTTGTATCATGCCTGATAAAACTCTATCTTGCATGGCCGGTATTCTTAATAAGCCAGAAATGAAAGTTGTTCGTCAAGAATATGAAATGGTTAAACGGTACAAGGAAGCATGGAAATCTGCTCCTTTCCCTCCAACCTTTATGACTGTTGATGCTGTTGTAGTTCAGTCAGGTCACATTCTTCTTGTGAAGCGAGGCGATATGCCAGGCAAAGGTCAATGGGCGCTACCAGGCGGGTTCCTAAATCAAGAGGAAACTATGCTTGACGGTGCTATCCGTGAACTGCGAGAAGAAACTCGTATCAAGGTTCCAGTTCCTGTGCTTAAAGGTTCGATCAAAGCTTCAAAGACTTTTGATGCTCCAAACCGTTCTGCTCGCGGTCGTACTATTACCCAAGCATTCTTCCTTGATCTTGGTGTTGGTGAACTTCCAAAGGTCAAGGGTTCTGACGATGCGGAAAAAGCATTCTGGGTTCCTTTCAAAGACGTAAAGCAAGAGAAAATGTTTGAAGATCACTTCCACATTATCGACAACTTTATCAACATTGGATAAAAGATGGTTAAAGTAATTTCAGTGGGTGCTTTACAGATTACCTGTCATAAATGTAAATCTGTATTAGAGTATACTCACAGTGATATTAGGGAGTACCATGACTATGACTACGGCGGAGGTCATGATATTTACCGGGGGTTTAACTGCCCAATTTGTAATACGCTACTAACGCCAAAATAAAAGTCCCGTTCATAGAGAACTGGCATTAACTTTAGAGGAGTTCTAAAATGAAAACAGTACTACATCTTATCTCAGCTATCCTGCGTACAGATAGCTACAAATTTTCTCAGTGGGTTCAGTATCCAGCAGGTACGACTCACATTTCTTCGTACATTGAAAGCCGTGGTGGCGAAGATGAGAGCGTGTTCTTTGGTCTGCAAGCGTTTATGAAAGACTACATGACCACTCCTATCACAATGGCAGACATAGATCGTGCAGAACGTATTGTTCTAGCACACGGTCTACCTTTCAACCGCGAAGGTTGGGAAATTATCGTAAACGAATATAACGGTATGTTGCCAGTGCTAGTAGAAGCAGTACCAGAAGGTACGGTTATGCCAACCCATAACGTACAGGTTCAGGTAGTTAATACAGACCCGCGCCTGTGGTGGTTGACTTCGTACTTGGAAACAGCTATGCTTCGTGGCGTGTGGTATCCTTCTACCGTGGCGACGAAGTCGCGCAAGATGAAGAAAATCATCAAGCGTGCTCTTGAAGAAACATCTGACGTCCCAGTTGATGCTCAGATTAACTTCAAACTACATGACTTTGGTGCTCGTGGTGCGTCGTCTAGTGAAACTGCAATGCTTGGTGGCATGGCCCACCTAGTAAACTTCATGGGGACGGATACTGCAGAAGCTCTTGTTGGTGTTATGGAATACTATAACACTGATGCGGTTGTAGGATTTAGCATCCCAGCTAGTGAGCATAGCACTATCACTTCTTGGGGTCGTGCACACGAAACTGATGCTTATGACAACATGATTAATCAGTTCGCAGGAGAAGGCAAGCTGTATGCTTGCGTATCTGATAGCTTTAACATCTATCATGCGGCTGGTCATCTATGGGGTGAAGTTCTTCGTGAGAAGGTAATCAATTCAGGCGGTACCTTGGTGGTACGCCCTGATAGCGGTGATCCCGAAACTGTTCCTGTAGAGATTGTCAAAATCCTTGCTAGCAAGTTTGGAACTACTACAAACTCGAAAGGGTTTAAGGTTCTACATCCTAGTGTGCGCCTTATTCAAGGTGATGGTATCAACGAGCACTCGCTACCTAAGATTCTAGAGAATCTGAAAGCGGCAGGTTTCTCGGCAGAAAACATCGCATTTGGTATGGGCGGGGGTCTGCTACAAGCCTGGAACCGCGACACTCTCAAATACGCTATGAAAGCGTCAGCTATTCGTGTTAATGAGGGTGATTGGGAGGGTTTTAGCAAAGACCCAGTAACTGATCATGGTAAGCGTTCTAAAGAAGGTCGTCTTGCACTAGTCAAAGAAGCTGGTTTTGGTATTGCACCCTATATCCGCACCGTTCCAGCAGATTACTTCTGGGAACGTCCAAGCGCAGAAAACCTACTACGTACTGTATTCTTGAATGGTGATATTTTAGTCGAAGATACCTTTGAAAACATTCGTGAACGTGCAAAGGAAGGTGTGTGATGAATCGTAGTGATGAAGCACGTCTAATGGCAGAAGCATGGAAGCTGAATGACGAGCGCAACAAGCGACTAGCTGCGGAAGCAGCTGAAGCAAAGAAGCAATATGCAGCAGTGGACGACCCAAATCAAGAGTAAGGGAACAGGCGGTGGAAACACCGCCTGTTTTCTTTTGCATACCTGCCTTTTCTCATGTTATAAATAATTATAAATAGGGAGAAGCACTATGGATGACTGGGACAGCTTTGTTGATTCACTTACTGAAGATACCGCGCCTATTCCTCTGAAGGCATCGGTAGAGAAACGCTATCCGTGCGGCCAGTGTGCTGGCACGGGCCTGTACAGTGGTGTTCGTGTTCACCAAGACAAGCGTGAGTGCTTTGCCTGCCGTGGTAAAGGTTATTTCAAAACTGACCCTCGCAAGCTGGAAAAAGCTAGGCAGCAGCGCGCCAAGAAAAAGCAAGATGCCGTCGAAGCCGCACAGCAGCTTAATAAGGATAGCGGCATCTATGCTCAAGTGTTTGCGATGGTCGGTTGGAACGAGTTGGCTCGATCCCTGGCGGAACAGCACAACGCAGGTAAGGCTTGGAGCGAAAAACAGGTAGCTGCTATTCAGGCTATGCTAGTTCGCATGGAAGAGCGCCGTGCACAGCGTGAAGCCGAAGCTAAAGAGGTTAATCTTCAGTCGATCATTGATATGTTTGCCCACGCTCGGGAGAAAGGTTATAAGCGTCCTGTGTACCGTGCTGAAGGCTTGAAGATCTCTCTGGCTCCGGCTACTGGTAATAATGCAGGTGCTCTTTATGTTAAAACTGAAGGTGATGAGTATATTGGTAAGGTTACAGACGGTCGTTTCTTTGGCACTCGCGAAGCTACTGACGAGCATAAAACTGCTCTCAGCGTGATTGCAGAGAACCCCCGTGATGCCGCTGTACGATATGGTCGGCGTACTGGTTCGTGCGCTTGCTGTGGTCGTGTACTTTCAAACAAACAAAGCATTGATCTTGGGATTGGTCCGATCTGTGCAGAAAAATGGGGATTTATGTAAAAATGTCAGGAAATATTTGGTTAGTTAGCGACACACACTTTAACCACGCTAACATCCTTAAATTTACCGATTCTGAGTCGGGCGAGCTAATTCGTCCGGGGTTTTCGTGCGTAGAAGAAATGAACGAGGTTATGATTCATCGTTGGAATACGATGATTAAGCCTGGCGACAAGGTTTATCACCTTGGCGATGTGGTTATGGGCAACGACCAAGAAGATTGGATGAAGCGCCATTGGCCACGTCTAATGGGTCAAAAGCGTCTCATTGTGGGTAATCACGATAATATCAAGATGCTTGCCAGTGGCGGTTGGTTTGCTAAAGTTGAGATGTGGCGTGTGTTTAGCGAGTTTGGTATCCTTCTTAGCCACGTTCCTCTGCACGAGAGCGGGCTGTATCGTGGTGCAGGTGAAGGCAAGCAAATGCTTAACGTGCATGGGCATATTCACCAGAATCTGAGTCCGAAAGGGCCGTATCACTGCGTTTGTGTTGAGCAAACTGATTACTACCCTGTCAATATCGAAGATCTAGCTGCAATCGCAAGGAAAATGCAATGAGACTAATTTATGCACTAGCTACCGTAATGTTTGCTATGGCAAGCTATCAAGTATTTACTGACGGTCTTAGTCAGCCCTGGGTCTCAGCCGCCCTAGGCTGGGGTCTTTCATGGTTTGCAATATCTGCTATTAAAGGAGACTAATATGTCATGGAATAATGTCGTTCCTAACGATGTACTGCATGAATGGCTGGCAAAAAACCCAGCACCTGAGCGCAAAGAGATTGAAAATCCGCGCGTAGACATTCCAGAACACCTTGTTACTGACTGCTTGATTCGTTATCAGTTTGAAGGTCATTATGGAGTTGCTGCAGCACAGGAAGACCACCCTGCTTTTGCAGAAGTGCGTAATCTGTTGAAATCACGTGGGTATATCGAAATACCTCCATACGCTTGTTGGAATGGTGATCGAGTTCTAAAACGCTTTCAATTTAATGGATTTCAGCTAGAACCAGGAGACACGTTCTATTGCGCTGCTGCTTGGGCTAATAAAATTTCTTTTGAAAAGAGAAAATCGCTATGAAACCATATGTACATGCAAAAAATTCAGTTAAGCGTTACGGAGGAGTTATCGCAGACTACATCGCTATCCACGATTGGTTTGACTCTACTAAAGCTGCTTATGCAGACTTTGGACACCGTGCAATCCTTCATAACACGTTTGGAATCTTTCTAGCCGAACAACTATTTGGCACAACTATTACAAACTCGGATGGAAAAGTAATCAGTGTTCGTGATGTTGCGGAGGATCATGTTAAAGAAGATTGCGGCGGACGAATCCCAACTATTCAAGACTGGCTCGGTAAGCTAACGCCCGAACCTTGGATGCTTGGTATGGGCCAACGTGCTTTTGCTAAAAGAGAGGGTGTAGATGCAGACTGATTTGTATCAATTTCTAGCAGCAGACTATTCAGCTACTGGCGAAGGACGAACCATCTGCCTTCTGATTACTCGTGCATATCCTCACAAAGAAGATTATGTGCGGGACAGCTATTTTGATGAAGAAGGTAAGTTTGTATTTGAATCAGAAACTAAAAATACTGCTGAGTATCGTGCTAAGCGAGAGTTTGTAGTTAGGTTTGGAGGTTTTATAGCGGACGGCGTTGAAATTCTAGAACGAGAAGAGTTTTTAACTCGTTTTGGTCGTATGCTTCCTGATTCAGTAAAACACATGTTGCTCGACAGTGACCAGCCTGGTAATATGGTATTCTCGCAAGAATTTCATTTCAACTTCTCGTAAGGACTGACCGTGAATCTAGAACAACTCAAAGATAACTTTAAAACTCTGAATGAGCGTATCGCCGAGGCTATGGCTCAGATGAAATCTGATAGCCAGTCTCTAATAGAGCAAGCAGCACAAGAGCTGTTTCGAGCAGCCCCAGAAATCGACCACATCTTCTGGGCTCAGTATACTCCTTACCACAATGATGGAGAGCCTTGCTCTTTTAGCAGGCATGATATTTACTACGTACTGACTGGAGATACCGAAGCCGAAGTTGACGGTGAGGGATCGTATCTATACTCTAGTGAGGATTACGATATTGCCCTAGCCACACTAGAAAAAGTACGTGTATACGTAGCCGATCCTAATGCGTGGTTTGAAGAGTATAAAACTAAGCATAATCTACCTCCTACTGATAGGATAGAATGGCATCGCCCCTGGCCCTATACTGTTGAGGCTGCTCAGGAGAAAGTTGCTGAAATTGAACTGCAACGAGCAATCTACTCTGCAGAAGATGCAGATCGTATTAACAATGCGTTTCAAGCATTTTACGAGTGTATGGTACTAATTCCTGACGACATTATGCTAGCAGTATATAACGATCACTCTCGAATTACTATTTCTCGTAATGGAACTAAAGTAGAAGAATATAGGCACGATTAAATGACAGTACTACTAATTTTAGCAGTTGTAGTCTACGCCGTATACTGGTTCGCTCGTAGAGCGGCAGGAGGTACGTCAAGCTACACATACGAACAATACGTCGATGAACATGGCAATAAAATTGAACGAGTAAAAGAAAACGAAGGAAATAACTAAAATGAACGAACAAGAATTTATCTCTATGCTTAAAAAGATTGCTAAACGCACAGCCATCGGCGTAGCAGCTCTATTTGTAGCAACTTCCACTTGGTTCACTACCAGTGAAGGATATATCTACTATGTACAGAATAAGCTAACTGGCAATACCCAAGTGTATTCAGAGCCTGGCTTGCATTTCAAGATGCCGATGTTTACAAACATCTACGAATACAAGCGAGTAGCTACAATTGATATGTCTGGTGATGCTGCAACTGAGTTTACTCGTGACCTAGATGCAATCGGTGTTACGTTTGCTGATACTTACGGCGCAGATGTTCCGATGACATTCCGTTTCCGTCTACCAATTGATGAGGCTAATTTCCGCAAGCTTCACCAAGAATTCCGCAGCTTTGAAAATCTAGTTGATGCGCTTCTTGTTAGCAATGCTCGTAACGTAGCGGTAGTTACTGCAACTCAGTATACTGGTGAAGAGTTTATTCAAGGTGGTGTTAACTCCTACAAGGCTCAGATGGAAGACCAGCTTCGTAATGGTTTGTACGTCACCAAGCGTGAGCAGGTAGAAGTCAAAGATAGCGGTTATGCACCTGTCAGCTCTACTAACTCTGATGCCAAGAAAGTAGAAGAAACTACTCGTCTGGTTATGAAGAATGTAATTCAGATTGATATTGCGAGCGGCTTGCCTAAGCGTCTTGAGAACCCACTTGAGCAGTATGGTATTGAAGTTAGTCAGGTGAGTGTTGCTGCCGACCCGATCCCAGATGAACAGCTTGATAAACTACTAGTAGAAAAGCGTAAGCTTGTAGGTAAGAAAATCTCTGCGCAACAACAGATTGAAACTGCTCAGGCAGAAGCTGAAGCCGCCAAGCAAGAGCGCGAAATTCAGAAGCAGCGCGATATTCAAGATGCACAAAAACAAAAAGAACTTGCTATCATTGGAGAACAGCAGCAGACTGAAGTTGAACGCCAGCGTGCTCAAAAAGAGACTGTTCAGCGTGAGAAAGAAAAGGCTCTGGCAGTAATCGACAAGCAGCGTGAACTTGAGATTGCTCAGGCTAACCGTGGCATTCAAGAAGCCGCAGCAGAAGCTGCTCGATTTGAAGCTGATGCTATTCGTGCTAAAGGTCTTGCAGAAGCAGAAGTTGAACGGGCAAAGCTTAACGCAAAGCAGTCTGCTGCCGACATCTATATGGCAGAGATCCAGCGCGACATTGCTCAGGTTATGTATCCTGCTCTGAAAGGTGTAAACATCGACATGCCAGACTTCTACTCAGGTGCAACAGCTAGTGGAGCAGCTCCAACCAGTCTAGATGTATTTACTACTCTAGGTGCTTTGAAAGAACTTAAGGACCGTCAGGAACAACCTGTAAAATAACTAGTAGGGCAGGGAGCAATCTCTGCCTTTTTCTATTTGCACTTACGCATCAATTTTGTTATATTGGTTTATAAGAGGAGAATCAATATGCGAGCTGTTGAAGAAATTAAGCGCCATATTCAAGCACTTCGTCAAGAGATTAAGTATGCTCAGGTTGATGGGCAGGGACAAGAAGTAGAGTTTATGCTAGCAGACCTAGACGAGCTTCAGGAGGAATTGTGGAGTGCACAAACTAGGTAGAATTACAGCAGTAGAGATAGCAATCGGAGGCCCTTACAACTCAGAGTTAGGATTGCTAGTTTCTATGGGAGCCGACCAGCATAACGGCCAAGTTAATAGTGCATGGTCAGTTGAGTCATTTACTGGAGTACCGCATCACTATCAAGAAGGTAGTGTAAATGCCTCTGCTTTCTTAATAAGTTATTTAGCCTATATACTCAATCAGGCAGACGTTACTAATATAAGTGAGTTATTGAATAAGCCAGTACTCTGTGAGTTTGAAGAAGGCGAATTAATATCATGGAACTTGTGGACCAGAACAGTCTAGCCTTGCATCTGCACTCTAGGTATTTTAGTATGAACCTGCACCGAGCTTGGTTAAGAGACAGCACTGCTACAGTTCCTCTGTGGAATCTTAGCGGTCAACTAGTTGGGTATCAGCAGTATCGCCCTAACGCCTCAAAAGAAGCTAAGAACGACCCTCGTGAAGGTAGATACTTTACTCGCTTAGCTAGAGACCGTGTCGGTGTTTGGGGTTTGGAGAGCTGGGAATTTAGTGATACGCTATTCCTGTGTGAAGGTGTGTTTGATGCTTGTAAGGTTACTTGGCTCGGTTACAGCGCATTAGCAGTTTTTAGTACTCAGGTTAATGATACTACCGCTAATTGGCTTAGTGTGTTGAGAAGTCGTAGACGAGTTGTAGCACTTTGTGACGGAGATCACGTAGGGTTACGTCTAGCTAAATATGCCCATGACCACGTTCAGATGTCTCCTTGGCATGACGTAGGTGATGCGCCACTTGATTATGTTAACGACCTTTGCCAGCGGTTCAACGAAGATTGAACTTGCTGGCAGGTTTGTTTAATGCTACATTTATTTATAAGAGGAAATCCATATGCTATTCACTGTTTACCAAATTAACAAAATTCATACACTACTACAAGAATATCCTACTGCTACTCATGTGTCTGTTATTGATAAGGTCAATGGCTCAGGTCTTGGTCCTGATACAGAAGCAAAATTTTTAGATTGGAAATTCCCTAAAAAGTCTGAAATACTTGGAACCGTTAATATAACTGATGTAGGAACATGGTAATGAAAACTTGGGCTGAACGACTGAGAGAACATGCAACCTGTCACTATACTGAGGATGGATGGGATATTCTAGTTGAATGCTGGACTGACGAGTACGTCAACGAAATCATCAACAACTGCAAAACTTATGAGGATGCCGTAATCGAGTGTTCTGAAGTATTGAGTGTTATGGATGGTTTTAGAAAAGAAATTCAACTTGCATAGTTGCTAGTTTTCTTGCTAATATGTAATGTAAGCAAGGAGAAAACTATGTCTAAGCAACGATTTGACATGACCGCCATTATCTATGATAAGCGCGGTCGTGTTCTTAGCATTGGCAAAAATAGCTATGTGAAAACTCACCCTCTTCAGCATCATCATGCGTGCAAAGTGGGCCTGCCTGATAAGCAGTTTCTTCACGCAGAGATTCATGCAATTGCACGTTGTCGTCAGCTTGATCGAGCGCACCGTATTGTAGTTACTAGATTTGGCTCTCATGGAGAGCCTAAAAACGCTAAACCCTGTCCTGTATGTGAGAGTGCTATTCGAGCAGCAGGTATTAAACATGTAGAACATACTTGAGGATATAAATGAACCGTCTACTAGACCTACTCAAAACTGAACGAGTTATCGTCACCTTTACTAAGAAGGATGGTTCTCGTCGTGAAATGCTATGCACTCAGCGCAGTGATTTAATTGACTCACTAACATATAGCCGCGCTAAAGGACCAGAAGGTATTGCTTGTGTGTGGGATTTGGAAAAAGAAGCATGGCGCAGCTTCAAGCACGATAGCGTCATTGACTATAGGAAAGCAGAATGAAAGACTATGTGTATAAAGTATTGACTGAAGACGAAGAAGTTTATTGGGTTAATGACCCTCATGAAATTACTCAGTCGTTTGGGACAGTTACAGAAGTAGTTAAGTATAGAGCAGTAGATCCAGAAGATATTACTGACGCTATCAATGGAGAGTACTACTATGACTAAACAACTAACTCGACTAGTCGGGGATATTCATGGGCTATTCAACGATTACAAAGCATATGCTGTTGAAGAGTTTGAAGGTCCACACATTCAAGTTGGTGATTTTGGTGTAGGATTTGGTCAAAGCGATTATTGGCATGAAAGCGTAGATGGTTATATGCGTGCTAGCAATGGTCGTTTCATTCGTGGAAACCATGATAACCCTGCCGTATGTAAGACATTCAAGAGCTGGATTCCAGATGGTCGTGTAGAGAATGATGTTATGTTCATTGGCGGAGCTTGGTCTATTGACAATCCAGAAGCCCCTCCTGGCTGGTGGAAGCGTCAGAAGAACGTAGACTGGTGGGAAGGTGAGGAATGCTCTGATGAGCAGTTTGCACAGATGTTGGACACCTATAGCACCGTCAAGCCTCGTGTAATGATTACTCATGACTGCCCTCACGAAATTGCTGATGCGATGTTTTGGAAAAGTGGATTGCTGAAAGGTCCGCGATACAACACTCGTACTGGCGACTTCCTGCAGAAGCTACTTGAGATCCATCAACCAGATGAGTGGTATTTTGGACACTGGCATCATACTGTGCAGTACAAGTACGGGCGTACCATGTTTCAGTGTATCGGAATTTTAGAATATGTGGATGTAGAACTATGACAAAACGTTATGCTACTTTTACTACTGTATCTGTGTTCAAACACCGATACGTAGTTGAAATGAAAGAAGGCGATACTCTAGAGAACCTAGCAGATCTAGTCACATGCGATGATCTGGAAGAGTTTTCACAGAAACATGTAGACGAACTTATTGTAGATTCGAGTGCTATTGACGAGGGGGAAATGCTCAAACTGTTTAGGCAAGATAATGCCTACTTGAATAGTTGGAGCGATGAGTATGTGCTGAAGTGGGTTAAACGGTTAGAGGAAAAATATAAATGACTTGTATTGTAGGTCTAGCACACGGAGGCGACGTATACATTGGATCAGATTCTCTAGGCTCTGGTAATGGCGTAAAGCAAGTATATTGCACACCGAAACTACTCGTACTAGACGTTTTTGAAAAGAAAGAACTTAGCCTAACTAAGATTAGCATGGGCATCGGATATACTACATCTTATAGGATGGGCGATATTCTTAGATATAATTTTACTCCGCCACCAATCGAATCTGATGAAGACGAAAATGAGTATCTGGTTAAAGATTTTATTCCAGAGCTTATAAAGTGTTTTGATGAACACTCTTTTGCAAAGACAAAAGAAGGTAACAAGAGCGGAGGAAACTTTCTAGTAGGTCTACGCGGTAGACTATTCCACGTGCAAGAGGATTTTTCAGTGCTTGAGCCTAGTTGTGATTATACTGCTGTAGGTAGTGGACAGGAATTTGCTATGGGGGCTATGTTTGCGTATACTAAGAGCGCTTTAGAGCCGGAAACCTGCGTAATAGGGTCCATTAGGGCTGCAATCAAGTTCTCTACTACTGTAGGTGGACCTCCAGACTACATTAAGATTTGATTTGACAAAGGACTGAATTATGAGTATTATAGTATCTGTAATAGTTGGATTGTCTCTTTTGGCAATCTTTGCTGGATTTTATATGGCTGTGGTCTACATAGTATACGCAATTATAGCAGGTGGAAAATGAAAGTATATATTGGCCCGTACAAAAGTTGGTTTGGCCCTTATCAGCTAGCTGAAAAGATCCTTTTCTGGGTTCCTAAAGAGCGAGACGAGTATGGATTCCCTCGTACTGCTGACCGTGTTCACGATTTTGGTGAGTGGCTTGCACATGGTAGTGTTGAGCCAGAACCTGAAGTGGGCGAGGTTAGTAAATGGGGCGAAGATCGACCTGTCACGTGGGTCTACAAACTTCTGAGGTGGATTGACAGTAAGAAGAAGCGCAAGATCTATGTTCGCATCGACCGTTGGGATACTTGGTCGATGGATGATACCCTCGCCCATATTATTCTTCCTATGCTAAAGCAACTCAACGAAACTAAGCATGGCGCTCCTTATGTAGACGACGAAGACGTTCCTGAGCATCTTCGCAGCACTGCAGCACCTGAGCTTTCTGAAGAACAAAAGCGCAACGGACATACCGACGATAACCACTTCAAGCGCTGGGATTGGGTGATGAACGAAATGATCTTCGCGTTCGATAGCAAAGTCAATGATCGTGAGGAGCAATTTACCACCGGCGAGTATGACTATCAAAGCGTTAAGCAGGAAGACGGAAATTACCTTATGGTTCATGGACCTAACCATACTGCTGTTACCGACTGGGATGCTCGTAAAGCATACTACGAACGCGTTAGAAATGGTTTTAGGCTGTTTGGAAAATACTACGAAGGATTGTGGGACTAACTATGGAAGATACTACTAAAAATCTACTAGATGCTCTGGCCGAGCTAGGGCAGGAACAACAAAAAGAACAAGCCTCTTATGAAGCCAAGAATGACGCTTGGTGGAATGGGCTTACTGAACAAGAACGTGAAGACGCATTCTATGCAGTAGTAAAGCGAATTTATAAAGGTGAAATCATAGACCAAGGAAGTTACCGTTACATTCTATATGATGTATTTGGTTTTGATGGGTCTATGTATATGCGCGGTATGGACTGCGGATATATGAATATTCATAATGCTATTAAGACCGACGACGAAGAACAGATAATTCACGAATATTACGAGTCTAGAAATAAAGCAATAGCGGCTGCTAAACAAGCAATCGTTTGTAAAAATAAAGATGAAGAGGGTAATTGCCCACTTCATAACTTGCACTGTCAATATCCAGAGTGCGAGAAAAAAGGAGAAGATATTTGAGCAGATATGCAATTAGTCGTAATGGTGAGCTAGTACGTCATGTAGTTTTTGAAGCTAGTAATGATAACTATGCAAATTCAAGTGTGGTCGTAGTATCTTACGACTCTATTAAGAGCGCCCAACAACTAATCCAAATCTGGCCAGATGCAGAGATTTTTGATTTAAAAAATAATTTGCATATTGTGTCCGAATCGGGTATAGTATAATGTATCGAGTAACGTTAATTAACACACAAACTAACCAACCTCATGAGGTGGGTGGTAGTGTTGTTGAGATCTATACTAAAGATTTAGATAAAGACGTACAGCAGTTAATGAGGAACAGAGATCCTCTTCTATTTAGAATTACTGTAGAAAGGGTAAACTTATGACTCGAATTGAATGGTTGTCTAAACGCCATCGGGAACTTGATATTCAAGTAGAACAACTAGAGGCTGAGCGTGAACACAATCGTAGCCCCGAGCACAAAGCTCTACTTGTAGACTTAAAGAAACAACGCCTAGCTGCAAAAACAGAGATGGCAGAACTACAGGCTAGTGAGCAGGTTAGCGTCAACTGACCCGTTCATGAAATGAACTAGGGCTGTTAGGTTTGACGACCTACGACAATACGACAAGCTGATACCTTGTAGATTTGGACATTGCCCGACCAACTTGGGGTCTCCCATGTAGTATAAGAGTTCTGCCTAGTGTGGAAACGAAAAAGGGTTTATAGTAGTAGGCATAAACCAGAAACCCTGAAATACCCATTTAGATCGTCTGTTAGATGCCTAACCACACAAAGATTAAGCTCTGATTACGTAAGTCGGATGCAACTTGGACTCGGGGGCGGTACCCGACAGCTCCACCACGGATACACTAGGCTCCGAAGTAGATTATACTAGTCAATCTACCCACACGATGACCGAGTTTAGAGACTCAAGTAGTGTATCTTTGAGGGGGCTGAAACAGGTTCGACAGGTTGAGTAAGAGGAAACCAGGAGCCAGTGCGCAAGCGACTGATAACCGCAAGAAAATCAATAAGTGCAAACGACAACGTAGCACCTGTTAAATTAGCTCTAGCAGCTTAATTTAAGTGGGTATGGGTTCCACCTAGAAACAGAACGGGCCCACCTTATAAACCTACCAGACAAAGTAATATTAATCTTGCTTAGATCGGATAGTGTATGCTATATTAAGGATATGATGATTACAAAAACATATAGTGTGGATGAGATATTTCAAGACATTGAGGACGATGAAGACCTCTGCCTTATGGTAATTCCACAAGAAGTATTAGACGTCACTGGTTGGGTTCCCGGTGATACTCTATCTATCTCAGTAGAGAATAACTCTATTGTGATTACGAAAGCGTAATGCTAAAAAACCCAAATCAACCCAATTGGAGTAAATAATGAATAAACTACTAATCGCAGCTGCCGCAACTCTAGCTCTTACCGCTAGCTCAGCAATGGCCGTTGAACTAACTGATAAACTAGCTTGGAACACTGAGCTTACCACTACTTACGACGTATCAAACGAAGTATTCGCTACTGATTTTGAAACCGGAGTATCTTTTCAAGCTACTGCAGATCTATCGGCCTATGGCACGCTATATGCAGATGTTAAAGCCGGTGAGTTTACTGGTTCTGAGTTTGGCGTAGTGTATGCACCTTCGCAGCTAAAATACGTAACTGCTACTACTTACCTGACTCTAGATAGCGAATTTGAAAACGAGCAGGTTTTCGTTGAACTAGCTGTAAAGTTCTAATTTATAGGGGCTGCCTTCGGGCAGCTCCTTTTTAGTGAGAAGGTTACTGGAAGATTTTGATTCTTGGGAGTTATACCCACAACACAGAAAATGGTTTGACAAGCTATATCTGTCACTCCATTTAGGATACTTGTGTGGACCTAGTGGCGTAGCTCCTACGGTCTCAGCTGACTATATAGTAAGACCTACATATAATCTATCAGGAATGAGTGTAGGAGCTAAAATTACTTATATACAAGCTGGCGATTATACGCAAGTTCCTCCAGGATATTTCTGGTGTGAGTTATTTACTGGTGATCATGTGAGTGTAAATTACTCCCTCAATAATGGTGTACACATACCAGTCTCGGCTTGGTTGGGCGAAAAGTCTGAAGATGGTATAAGATTTTCTAGATGGTATCGCACTGATAAACTAATTGAGCTACCAGAGCCTTTTAGAAGTATGTCGGATGTTGCAGATATAAATGCAGAGTTTATAGATGGAAAACTGATTGAGGTTCATTTTAGAGAATCTCCTGACCCAGACTATGATGAATTTATCCCAGTATGGGAAGACAACGAAGAAATTATAGACAGATACACGCAGCAAGGCTACTCATTCATAGAGAATGAAGATGATGCCAATGGATTTTTGGACGTAAAGAGAAAAGGATTTTTAATAAATGACCAGAATCGTATATAACAATATGCCACTATTTCACTGCCTAGCCCAATATCTACATGATGGTCGGCTAATAGCACTAATCAGTAGACTTTCTGCATATGTCTAATACTGTAGGATTTACTTGCTCTACTTTTGATCTGTTACATGCTGGCCATATAGCAATGTTGAGAGAAGCTAAAAGTCAATGTGACTGGCTTATAGCAGGATTGCAAGTAGACCCTTCTGTAGACCGAAATAATAAAAATAAACCTGTTCAGACACTAGTCGAACGGTATGTTCAGCTTTCTGCAGTTAAATATGTAGACGAGATTATAGTATATCAGACCGAGCAAGATCTAGAAGATATACTCAGTCTATTCCCAATAAACATTCGCATACTCGGAGAAGAGTATAAGGATAAAGATTTTACTGGAAAAGACATATGCAAGAAGCGTGACATAGGTCTCTATTTTAATACTAGAGACCATAGATTTAGTTCTAGCGGATTACGCGCTAGAGTATCGGAAATGGAAACAAAATGAAAATAGCTATTGTAGGTGTTGGATTTGTTGGCAATGCAGTTGCAGCAGCATTCCAAACTAACAAACTTTTACTAGTTGATCCAAAGCTGGGAGTAGACATATCTGCTGTAGTAGCTTTCGAACCCAATGTTAGTTTTGTGTGTACTCCTACTCCATCGTCAGAAGATGGTCAGGCAAGTACCAAAATAACTTTAGATGCAATTCAATATCTACTTCAGAACACATATGGTCTTGTAGTAGTGAAAAGCACTGTTCCTCCTAGCTTTGCGGCGCAATTTGCTAAGAGTGAACGTGTAGTGTTCAATCCTGAGTTCTTAACTGAGCGCAACGCTGTAGCCGATATGATCGGATCCAGTACTGTTATTTTAGGCGGAACTGAGTATGCCACTTCTCTTATAGAAGAATACTACCGTAAATACTCTATATGCTTTGCATATCTGTATAGGCATGTTAGCGGTGAAGAAGCGTGCTGGATTAAGTATATCACCAACACCATGCTTGCAATGAAAGTTGCATACCTAAACGAACTGTATAATTATTTTGATGATAAGCAAAGCTGGCATCATGTAGTTAATGCACTTCAAACTGATAAACGGCTTGGAACAAGCCATTGGTTAGTGCCAGGGCTAGACGGTAAAAGAGGATTTGGTGGAGCCTGCTTCCCAAAAGATTCAAAAGCTCTCTTGCATGAAGCTCCTGATTTGTCTATACTTAAAACTGTGATAGAAAGTAATAACTACTTCAGATCACTTTATGAACCTGAAACTCGTGAACTCGAACAAAACATCAAATTTAAGGAATAATATACTTGTTTAACGTAAATCTGTATCGTGACCCTCATGGCCTACAAGACACTATCGAAGTGGAAGTGCTAAAGCAAGAAGATGAACGCTTCCTCAAGCGCAACCGTATCCAGGTGGATATGATTGACAAAATCTTTGGAATCGTACTTCTAGCCCGTCTAGAAGATGGCCGTGAAGTAAATATGCAGAAAGGCACTATGAGCGTTCGTGATGCCTTCTCCGCTCTCGTCAACTCTTGTCGGGAGCTGGTAAACAAACCGGTGTTGGTACACTGACATGATTAAATACCTTGCAGCCTTTCTACTAGTAATGCCTACAACCGGCTACGCTGTCACAACAGAGGAAGGTTGCAAGGTTCTATCAGAACATGCAGAAGTCATTGCAGTAGCTAAGGATTTTGGGTTACAGTATGATAATGCTATTGACTGGGTTGCTGATCTACCATATGTAGAACCCTGGTCCGGTATGCTGGCATCTACCGTAGAGTACATGTATACAGAGGCAGACGGATTACCACCAGAACAATTAGGCGTTAGCACTTTCATAGCTTGCGTCGGAGCAATAGGATCGTTACAATGATTAAAAATCTTGAAGAGGCTACCATCACATTTTGTGAAAATGGTTTTATGCTAGCATACAACTATACTGATGGTGAAAATAACTATCAAAATAAGCGCAGAGTATTTGCAAGTGCTGTAGATATGTACGAACATATCAACAAGTTGACAGAAGCCAAAAAAGCAAATGGCAATACTAGCATTTGACGTTGACGGAACCATAACAGACGCTAGACGACCAATCGACCCTATTATGCTCAATCTAATGCTAGACATATGCACACGAGAAACTGTTTGGCTTATTACTGGCAGCGACGAACGAAAATGTCGTGAACAAGTAGGCAGATTATTTAATGCTGTAGATCGTGTCTACTGTTGTGCAGGAGCAGAACTATGGTTTGGTCATACACGAGTTAAAGCCGATCAATGGAATCCTCCAGTACAACTAATTCTTGACCTTCACTCTGCACTTCAGCACAGCGGGTATGAAGAACAAACAGGAAACCACGTAGAGATAAGAACTGGTATGGTAAACCTTTCTATACCTGGCAGAAATGCTACTCAAGCACAACGAGAGAGTTTCACTGCTTGGGATGAAAAAATAGGCGTTCGCCGTCGTATCGCTGAGGAAATAAACCGTAAATATCCACGAGCACATGCAACACTAGGCGGAAAAACTGGCATTGATGTTACGGAGCGTGGTCGAGGTAAGCACGTGGTTTTAGCGGATGCAGATGATGATGTGTGGTTTTGGGGCGACGAATGTCGCGCAGGCGGTAACGATTACACTCTAGCACAAGAACTTTCACTTCGGCCCAAAGATCGTGTGTTTCACACTACCGGGTGGCAGGATACTTATCATCAATTAAAAGAGATATTGGATATTAAATGATTAACGAGAAACTAATTCTCACTGACTGTGACGGAGTTCTGTTACACTGGGAGTGGTCTTTTGACCTCTGGATGTCAAAGCACGGTTATGTTAAGCATTCAGAAGGTGAATATGACATTGATCGCTGCTACGATATTAGTCGTACAAAAGCTGAAGAACTTGTTAAGATGTTTAACGAAACGGTGTTTGTTACTAGTCTACCTCCTTATAGAGATGCTATCAAATATGTTCGCAAGTTGCATGAGGAACACGGTTATGTATTCCATGTTATCACCAGTATTGGTGATGAGCCAGAAATCGTAGAAGGGCGAGTCAGGAACCTACATAACGTATTTGGGGTAAGCCCTTTCTACCGTATCACTTGTCTAGACCCTTCTGTATCTAAAGCATCTGTACTCAATCAGTATGCAGGGAGTGGCTGTGTTTGGATTGAAGATCATCTAAGCAACTTCCATCTTGGCAACGATCTCGGCCTTAATAGTATTCTAGTAGACCAGCACTACAACCGAACGTTTGATACCGACTCTCGTGTACGCACTTGGCGAGAGATATACAAAGAAATTACTAGCTAAGATTGCCAGCCTTGAGCTGGCAATATTCATATGGAGATTGATAATGGATTGGGATATGCCTGTGTCTGGAGAATATTCCAGTGAGCCACTTACTGTAGAAGGATATAGACTAACACTACAGAATCCAAGTACTGTGACTACGCTAATGCAAATGGGTTCAATAGCTAAGCCGGATATAGCAGATATTATCAAGTTATACCCAGAACATTTCAGTAAGCTTACACGTTTTGCACTGCGTCAAGGAATACCGCTAGATAAACTTCTTGATTGGATTAGTGATTATATAGGCTGGTCTGAATCAGAAGATTTTATACGCAAATAAAATTAAGAAAATATAGGTACTAATGACAATAATTATTGGATTATGGTCCATACCCACTGCAATGACTGTTATTGTGTGGTTATGGGCTTACCTACAAGATAGAAAAGACCCAGTGTTAGGACAGCTTTGGGCATTTGCGGCAGCCGGAGCTACTGTTGCTTGTTGGATTTTTTATGCGCTATTGTGGATAGTGCTTTAAGTGTGTGCTTGCTTGTCGGGCACACATTTTGTATTATAAGATATACAAACAAAGGAATAACTATGACACGAATTTATTTAGACTGCGACGGGGTTTTAGCCGATTTTGATGATGGGTTTCGTCAGCAATTTGGTATGGACCCTAGAAAATATGAAGAAAAGTATGGCAGTAATACTTTCTGGCATAACATCGGTACTTCTGGTAATTTCTACCAAAACCTTCCGCTCATGCCTGACGCTCGTGAATTGTTTGAAGCAGTAGAGCATCTTCGCCCAATCATTCTAACAGGGTGCCCGTTTGGCGGCTGGGCTGAATTTCAGAAGATGCGTTGGCGAGACAGACACTTTCCAGGTATTCCAATGGTCACTTGCATGAGCAAGAACAAACGAGATTATTGCAAGCCTGGGGACTTCCTCATTGACGATTACTTAAAATATCGTGACCTGTGGACAGAGGCTAAAGGTACTTTCATACATCATACAAGTGCAGCCGACTCTATTAAACAGCTAAAAGATTGGGGAATCCTATATGACCATTGATGAAGTAGCACAAATTTATGAGAAACAGCTAGGTAAGCCCTTCCCCGCTGAAGGGATGTTTTCAGTAATGATTGCAAATGACCTTTATCAGTTTGCTCATGCCGTAGTAAGAGAGCATCTAGCTAAACAATTGGAGAAGGCCTATGGACCCACTAATACCTAAATTTACTGGTCGCCGTAGGCACCGTGTGCAAAAATTAGGTTGGTTTAGGCCTAAATATGTGTTAGTATTACAATATGAACTCGAAGGTTTTGTTCCAGAGTTCTACGGTGGACAAGTAGACGGCTCAATTAAACGTTGGTGGGTAGATGCCCGCCCAGAGTGGGAAATGCAACATGACGAAGGTGAATCAGCTTCTTGAGAAAGCTCTCTCCACTCAAAGTGAAGAGGAAGCAATATCATGCTTGCGCTTGGCTCGTAAACGACATACAGGCGAAGCAGTAGATGTAAAACCTACAGCAGCACAGCAAAGTAAAGAACTTTACTGGCGTGAAGTGGCTGAAAAGTACCTTCGTATGGCTCAGGGGTATGACAATCAAGCTGCTATACACAGGCGTCTAGCAGCCGAATATCTAGACAAATACATGGACGAATCAAAACGCAGCCAGAAGCTCCACAGTGAGAATAGCGGGCTAAGACTTAATGTAAATCTCTGGAGAGGGCTATCCGCAGTCCTTTTTGGACTAATGATAGTAGCGGCGCTAATATGACATACACTCTCTTTCTGGATGACATAAGATTTCCTGAAGATGTTAAATACCCATATGGACATTACTCTAATGTGATAGTCTGCCGTAGTTTTGATGATGCAGTTTGGACAGTAAAACATCATGGCGCTCCCCGCTTTATTAGCTTTGATCACGATCTGGCAGATGTACACTATATTAATGGTGACGGAGAAAAGACCGGCTACACTTTTGCTAAGTGGTTTTGTGATTGGGTTATTGATAATGACGTTGACCTTGGGTATCGTTTCAATTTTCATGTTCATAGTATGAACCCTGTAGGTGCTGAAAACATCCGGTCGTATATGAGAAACTTCCTAGATAGGAGCTTATAATGATTAATCACATCGCTTTATACATTAACCTGCTTGCCCTGGTTGTTTGCATGTTTGCTCTAGCAGTAAATCTAGTATTAGGGCACGTCGTATGGGCTGCGGTTATGGCTGCCTTCGCCGTCCTTAACGCTTATCTAGCATACGACTCATTTAAGTCGATACGCGAGGAACCCTGATGTTTCGTAAAATCGTATGCGCTCTAGGCTTTCATCGTTGGCACACTGTAGACGCGACCAATTGCTTTGCAACCACCTACAATGATATGCCGCGTTGGGAACCTCGTCATCACATGGTGTGGTATCAGCAATGTTCATGCTGTGGAAAACGTCGAGTGAAAGATACAGTTAAACAAGATTCCATAAGCGGCTCCGAGCGTCACAACGGAGTTGAATTGGCGAGAGTGGACTGGGTAGAAAACGGTATTATGTATTTAGGATCTAAGGGCTCATTCAAAGTACCTCCAGTACGGCGTAAACCACGACTAACAGTAATTAAAGGAAAAGAATAATGGCAACAGTAATTAAAGCTCCAGATCATCACGAACTAGATGATCGTGTAACCGTGTTCCTAGGTGGTTCTATTGACATGGGAGCTGCAGAACTCTGGCAAGACCGACTAGTTAAAGATCTAGAAGACTATGATAGTCTAGTCCTGCTAAATCCACGTCGTGACGATTGGGATTCCACTTGGACGCAAGACCCAACTCCAGGCACTCAGTTTTATGAACAAGTAGACTGGGAACTACGTTGGCAAGATGAAGCTGATCTAATTGTTTACTACTTCGCCGCTGATTCTAAAGCACCAATCACTCTACTAGAGATGGGTCTGTTCTCAGGCGATCATGTTTTAGTCTGCTGTCCGCCATCCTTCTATCGTTATGGTAATGTGAAGATGGTGTGTAGGCGTTATGGAATTGACATGGTAGAGAGTTATGAAGCGATGGTTTCTCATCTTCGTGCAGCCATAGATGCGGAGCCTGACAATGCAGACATTTAAGATTAATCGTAATTCTTGGCACTATCGCATGAACAAGCGATTCTTCAACGAGAATGAACATTCAATGCACTTCTGGGAGCGAAAACACACTAACTTCTGCTCATATTGGCGTTCCACAGTTCTTAGGTTGGTTTGGCTATGTTTTCTTACTGCCGTAGCACTAGGAATAGTTATAATGATGGTAGGAGCTGTAGTATCTAATCCACTAGCTGCCGGTTTTAGTGTTCTATTTATTGTAGGCCTTATTGCTGTGTGCATAAGTATTGCTCTATTACATGAGCGCCTAAGCGCAAACCGAGCAAAGAACACAGAACCTAAAACTCTAGTCGGTAAGCAGTATGCCGCGTACAAAAGCAAAATCTGCCCATCAGTGGAGTTTGACGAATGAAATATCTAATTGTATCTACAGATGGCTCACTACGAATTACAGAAGACCCAGTTGGGGATTTTGAACAAGGCACGCTAAGCAGAAACGATAAGATTCACACTATCGGACCAGAACAACGAATTAAGATCGGTCTAGATAGTTATAAAGTTACAAGGAGTATCAACCCTCATGACGACCGATAATTTTGAACGGTGGTTCAACGAGCTGGAAGGATACTCAACTCGCTCTGAACGTTTCTGGGAAGACCTAGAGTGTAGTGACCCGCAACGAGTTAAGGATTGGCTTCGTGCTGCGTATAATCAAGGCGCTAGGGACGCTCAACAGATTAATGTGTTTGAGCAACTATTTCCTAGCCCAACTAAAGCTCCTGTGTTTGTTCAGCCTAAACGCACCTGCTCTCGTTGTGGAATAAGCCTAGAAGGTGTAATGGGTTATGTGTGTAGCGATAGCCATTGCCCAACTTTCATAAAACCTACTTGTTAAGGAGTGAATAAATGACTAAGAATGTTCGCGTTGAGAACGCAGATACCTCTAGCTATGTTGTCGTTGTAGAAGTTTGGGATGTTGCAACACAGAAATGTGTAGAGACACGTAGACTTCCAAATCCGGCAGATCTAGGAACATTTTCTATTTGGAAAGGTCGATACCTAGTAGTTAAGGAAGAGTAGCGCTTGCTGCTCTTCTTTTCATATGCTATTATCTTATAAAGGAGATAATAATGAAAAACTATACAGACGAAGTTGTTGCGGCTTGTATCTCAAACCTACTAGCCAGATTAGATGAAGCATATGGAGAAGGTATGCACTGGTACGGTCAAACACCGGATTGGTATGTGTGTGCAGCTATGGTATCGTGCGACATTGAAGATACAAACGGTGAAGCCTCCCGATATATTTTAAAAGAAGCAGAAGAGCGTAAAGAAAATGATTCTAGTGATTCTACACACAGCTGAACGTACTGAGTACGACCACAACTGGAATGTTATCGAGGAGAAAGGTACTGTAACAGTGTCTCACGGCATTGACTGTGAAACTGGCAAGACCGTAATTCTACCTTGTGAACGTTGGAGCAATTTCAGGCACCACTGTGTGCAATATGAAGGGGAATGGTATTTACGATGATGTATTATATAGCAGTAGCGTATTCTTCAAACGAACTCGTCGTTCTAGTTAACGACTATATTAAAAATGGTTGGCGGCCTTATGGTGGAGTAGCTTTCACAGCAGAAGGCGGGCGAGAAAAGTGGGCACAAACGATGGTGAAAGATGATTAAGATAACAGTAGCAACTATTCCAGACTTCGACTTTGAGGTTACAGACGTAGTAATTCGTATAGAAGATGATCGTGGGACTAATAACTGTTGGTCTCGCGGTTTTGATGATGATGAATGGGAAGCAGCAGAACAGTATGCTCGTGATCTAGCTAAAGCGTTAGGCTGTGAGTATGTAGGTGAGGTTGCAGAATGACAGTCGCACAACTAATTGAGCTGCTAAAAAAGATGCCTCAAGATGCCGTTGTATTTCGTGATGGTGGAGACTATGCTGATGATTGGCGACGCATCCACTCAGTAAACAATCTAAACTCCTGGGGAACACAAGGAGTACTAATAGAATGAAGATTGACCCCGATTGGAAAAAGTACTCTAAGATAGTTCCTTGCATGACATGTAAAGGTACTGGGGTTGTTGAGCGATCCGAGTGCACATCTTACCACAACTCAGACTATGATTATTGGAAAGAACTGTGTACTCAATGTGATGGTGATGGTAGGCTTGTTCAAGTAGACTACTCGTTCCGTGTAGAGTTCACTACTCCAGACAGTAAATACAAGTTTGCTGATGCGCACCAAGACTACATGCACACAGCCATAGAAAAGCTAGACGGTCGTACTACCGCCGACATCTACAAGTTAGGCAGACGATGATTGACGATAAGGACTACGACACCCTAAACGGCAAGTATGTCGGCTCAGAATATGGAGATATGCGTCGTGAGCGTAAGCAGTTGATGGAACGAATGATTTTTAGAAATGATGCTAGCGTTAAGCCTCGTATTCGTGAATTAACCCTACAAATGCTGGAGTATATGAGAGGTAGAGCAAATGAAACTATACATCGCAGTGCTTGATGAGTTTCCAGACTACATGACGCCAACTCTTGTTGCTCATGCAGTTCTAGGCGCTCACCTGCATTTCAATAGGCCAGACGATTTCCCTCCAAAATGGTTTCTACGTTATAGAGAATGGTTGGATACGTCTTTCAAGAAATGCGTAGTTAGAGTTAACCAGCGTGAGTTTGATAAGATTTCTGCGCTGCCAGTAGTATACCTAGCTCACGAGAAAAATACACTTGACGGACGGGATAGCTGCGTGGTAGTATGTCCTATGCCAACAGAAGAACTGCCGAACGTATTACGATTCGCAAAACTGTGGAAACCGAATCATGAGTGAACTAATTAACAAGGCTAGACTGAGTGTATACTACCGCCTGCATGAGCAAGTCAATTCCGCCGTACAACGTGCTATTGACTTATATCAACTGACTGCCGAGCAGCTAAAGCTAGATTATAAATACAGAACCTGGCATTATGGTACTATTTCTGAAGTTAGCTGGAGCGGTGTAGGTATATCCTGGGAAACGTATCGTCGCAACTGTCGCGTTGATGGCGACCACTATGTTATACCTTGGGAAGCGCTAGCAGATGATACATACAAACAGTACATCCGAGACTTCGTTACAAAGCAGTCGAACGCACAAACGACTAAGGCAGAACAAGAAGCCCTTCTGGAACGTCAGCGTAAACAGATCCAGCTAGCACAGCTTAAACGAGAACTAGGTGAAGCATGAACGATCAAGATAAGCAGTTTGTAGAAGAGTTTAACGAGGTTGCTTTTGAACACATCAATCGTGTGCTCAAGCGGGTCGCGAACAATAAAATGAGTACAGCCGAGTTTGTTGGTAAAGCTTATGCATACATGGTAGCTGCAGAAGCTCTAGGATATCCACTGCGTTCAATGTATCGCAATTCTCGTCGAGTAGGAACTGTGTTGAGAGAGCGAAGCGAAAATGGATGAAGAAGAAACAATGGAAGAATGGTATGCTCGTGTGTACCCTCGATATGCTCGTGAGAGGGCCTTGCACGACGAGTATGTAAAAAATGTAGGTGGATATGCTAATTTCAGTTTTCCAGAAAGCATGCAATACATCGCCACTAGACTGGAGCAACAAGATGATGTCTAAGATTGGGCTTTATGATGTGACGATGGTCGCGTTGGGAGCAGTAGCGCTCTGGACAGTTACTGGTTACATATTTACTAGTATCATTCTGTCCGCCTGCTTCTACTTTGCAGGTATGGTCTTAGGCGAATGGATTGTAGATAGGATTACACGATGAGCGAATCTCGCGACGAAGTCGCACGGGTACTAGAACAGGTAGCACGAGAAGGACTACCACATCCGCGCAATCTAGATGCTGCACTGGATGCGATATTTGAAAGCATCAATAACGAACAACTTCGACACTTTAAAGATATTAAATCAGCGCTCATAGACCTACTCGGAGCACTGGACGACGAAGATAATGAGAGAGTAGCCTGGGCTATGCAAGAAGCCCTAAATTCTCTAGGAGATACTGAATGATTGAAGAAGAAATGATCGGATGGTTGGTCCGTAAAATCAACGCACTAGGGCCTAATTTTGTAGTTCAATTCGTTGACAGCACACGTGACAGCCTAGTGAAATATCACGATAGCCTAGGACGTATGATTCGTAACGAGTTCAAGATGTGGGACAACGATTGGAAGCCTCTCATCGTCAACGGAGTTGACCACAGTCCAGAACACCCAGATCAGCGATCACAACGAGTTATAGAACAAACATGGGAACGGCTACAAGATGGCTGAGCTACCGAGTCAGGAGTATTTAAAGTCAAGGATTGAATATAACCCTGAAACTGGCGAGGTGCGTTGGAAACCTGTGGCTACGAACGGAGATTGGTATAAGCATAGGTTCAATACTACATATGCCAATAAACTGATTGGTCAAAGAGTTCGTATTGACGATGTACAGTATACTACGGCCAGACTAGTATATAAAATATTTTATGGCAGAGACCCGTCTGGTACATTATCATACATAAATAATAATAGAGTCGATCTTAGAATAAACAATCTACAAGATAGAAGTTGCCTAGAGAATAAACTAAAAGAGTCTGTTACTAAATTACCTCCTATAGAAGATATACGACCTATACCAATAGACATAGACAATCTTTTAAAGCTAGACCTTAAAACAGGTAAAATATATTGGAAGCCTAGAGGCGATACTTCGTTTGATTCTCAGTATGCAGGTAAGGAGGCTGGATACTATAACGGTAAGTACTTTTCCGTTACGGTCAAAGGTACTAGATACCAGTTTCACAGATTAGTTTGGGCTCTATACTACGGAACCGACCCGATAAACTATTTTATAGACCACATTGATGTTAATAGAGGCAACAACTGCGTTAGAAATCTTAGACTGGCTAACCAATCCCTAAATGCACACAACAAGATAGGTAATAAAAAATTTACTACAAAAAATGGCACAACCTATCAAACAAGTATATACGTAAACAGAGTGAGTATATTTTTAGGTAGTTACAGTAGTGAACAAGATGCTATAGACGCATACAATAAAGCTGAAGCTCGCTACAAGCCCATCTATCAATTTACCGAAGAAGAACAAGCTGAACTAGACGAGTTGTATACGAATTATCCCAACGTTACACGAGAGCTGCAACATCGTTGCCATGCGTTGCAGGTTAAAGCACTAAACCACTATATTGAAGGAGCCACACAATGATCTGGCACGGTGAACCTCCATTTCTGGAATGTTCGTCTCTAGGAGATCGTCGGTTTAGCGCATTCTACGCCAAGGTTAATGGACGATCAATTGAAGAACAGTATCAGGCTGCCAAACAGTTTGAAGACGGTTCAACTGGGTTAGGCTGGAGAGAAGCTAAAGGTCGTCGTCCTCAAAATGATGCAGAGGTTCGTCAACTGTATGCAGATCTCTGGGACCAGTACATTCGTGAGAATGAACACCTAGTTGATGTGCTGTTAGTGCAAACAGGACTAGCAGACAGCTATGGCAAGCAGGGTTCAGTTTGCCAAGCTACAGAATTATGGAGAATTAGAAATGATTATAGCCTTCGCAGGGTTTAAAGGAAGCGGAAAGAGCGAGGCAGTTGCAACACTCGAACAGTTAGGTTTCGTAGATGTGAAGATGGCTGCACCTCTCAAAGCAATGCTACGCACTATGTATCAGTATTGCGGTCTCACACATGAAGAAGTTGAGCGTCGTCTAGAAGGTGACCTAAAAGAACAACCTGATTATTGGTTGTTAGGTCAAACTCCTCGACATGCAATGCAACAACTAGGAACTGAGTGGCGAAACTCAATCCATTCTAACCTCTGGATTCCGATGTGGCAACGTCGTGTGCGTATGCTAAACCCAAATTCGGTCTGTTGTAGTGATATAAGATTCCCCCATGAAGTAGGCGCACTTCGTGCGGTAGGGGGCCAGCTCATCTGGATTGACCGACCTGGAACTGCCAGTGATGGGCATGCTAGCGAGCAAGATATCAGACATCTAGCTGATCGCGTCATCACTAACGATCAAGACCTAAACACATTAAGAAGCGCGGTACGCCGCATAGCCTTAGAATCTCAAAATTGAACAAGCAGCTATTAAAAAGGGCCCGTAAGGGGCCCTTTTTTATTTAGCTGGTATGAGTATGCGAGAGAACTGTTCATAACACGATTTCCAGGTCCAACGCTTTGAGCTGTCATAGGCATCCTGCCTGCTCAGTTTCATAGCTTCAACCACAGCTTCATGTAGATCATCACTTAAATGTCCATTAACGCCTTGCGTTAATATGTCTATAGGCCCAGTAACAGGATATGCAGCTACAGGAGTTCCACAAGCCAACGCTTCAATGTTTACAACTCCAAATGTATCAGATCGAGAAGGAAATACAAACACTGACGCTCGTCTGTACCAGTCACCAAGCTCGTGCCCTGTTCGCTTTCCAGCAAAAAGAACATCTGGATACCGAGCCTTCAAAGCCTCCAGATATGGTCCATCACCAACCAACACCTTTTGAGTGCCAGGAATGTCAAGACTGCAAAAGTCGTCCAGCCCTTTCTCATGGCTCGCACGGCTAACGCACAACACAATCTTAGTTGACCCAGCTTCACCAACATATGGATAGAACGTGGCAGTGTCAACTCCGCGCGTCCATGAGTAGACCGGCTGAGTGAACCCGTGACCGCGTAGCTCTCGAACCATTGATTCAGTTGTGGTCAGGACAGCAGTAGCATCACGATACGCCCAACGCATCATCCTCCAACCACGCTCAACAGTGATCCAAGGCCAACGAGCGTTAACAAACTCAGGAAACTTGGTATGGCATGATGCTGAGAACGGGATGCGCAATCTGCGACAAGTTCTAGAGAATGCGATTCCAAGTGGGCCTTCTAGGGTTGCAATGTGAATGTGATCCCAGCGTTGACGCTTGAGCAGCCTGCGGATGTGAAGAGGATTTGGAAGCCCTACCGTGATTTCAGGATACTGAGGAAGCGAAAACCGGACTGTACAGCGTCCAGGATGATAAACGTGTACCACATCTCCATGGTTTCTAGCCTCACGAACGAGGTTCGTTAGGGTTGTAACCACTCCATTAGTTTGTGGATGCCAAGCATCAGTTATCAGAAGTATTCGTGCCATCTAACCTAAACTCTATGATTTCAAACCGACCATCGTCGTGTTCTACAAGCGCAGTTGCGCTTTCAACCCAGTCACCGCAATTCATGTATGCCACTCCATCAATCTGCTTGATCACGGCTGTGTGAATGTGCCCACAGATGATCCCGTCATAACCTTCACGTTTGCAATATGCAGAAACGTGAGTTTCAAAGTGTGTGATAAACGCTACAGCTTGTTTTGTAGTCTGCTTGAGCCAGTTGCTCAGACTCCAGTATTCCAGACCAAGCCAACCTCTCACTCGGTTGAACTGAATGTTCAAGACAATCGCAGCGTTGTAAGCCACATCACCAACATGCATCAGCCAACGTTTGTCAACCATCAGCGAGTCAAAGAAGTCTCCATGAATCACCAACAGACGCCTTCCATCAACAGAGCGATAGTCACAACGATCTACCAGACGGATGTTGCCAACTTCAATGTCAAATTGAGTGAACTTGCGAAACGCCTCATCGTGGTTTCCGGTTGTGTATGTGACCTCAGTTCCTCTTTTCGCTGCGGTAAGGATACGACGTATCACATTCGCATGGCTTTGAGGAAACCACCACCGACGGCTGAGTTGCCAGCCGTCGACAATGTCTCCAACCAGGAACAGTCGGTCGCACGTATTTTGCTTTAGAAACGCACACAGCGCGTCTGCTTGACAACCGCGAGCTCCTAGGTGAACGTCTGATATGAAAATGCTTGCGTAATGCATTATGCGCTAAACACGACCCCAACATAATTTGCGGAAGCTTGAGAGGCTCCACCCCAGAAGTATGTGGTGACGGGTTCACTAGCCTGATAAGCTGAGATACCGTACCCACCAGTTGTGAGAGCGGGTCCAGGTGTGTCGCCGTCAAGACGAGCTCCTGGTTGCATTCCCCAAACTCCGTCATCACGAGAGAAGAATGAGGTTGAATAGTAACCGTTGGCAGTCGGATCTTGCGCTGATGAAAACTGAAATCCACTTGCCTCATCGCTACCGTCTAGAGTGAGATCTCCAGTTGACGAGATGATGATAGGACGATACTGACGGAATAGCGCATCACCAGTTGCAGGTGAGAACATCGTAGCAGGTGTTGTAACAGGACGAGCTGAAGGAACGACAGTTCCCGCAGAGTCTATGGTAGCTCCGGTCCAAGCCCAAATGAGGATCCCTCTAAACTGAGTGCCATCCCAGAATGCCATTGCGCTCCAAGGTAATCCAGAAGCTGGGGTTACTCCAGTTAGAGTTCCCAGATCACGCACTCCAAGAGGTCCGCTGGCTCGGTAACGAAACTGACCAGCGCCAGGTTGATTTTGAACTCCAGTCATTGACTCGCTCATCACTGCTGGAACAGGAACTGCCCAAACCGAGTATCCACGTGCTTCAACTGTTGTGACAGCTGTAGCAACGGCAGTTGCATTGGCAGCAGTGGTGGATAGAGTTCTAGCAAGCGAACGTAGTTCGCCTAGCACACTGCCACCGTCTCTAGGCCCCCAAGTGGGGATTC
>Ga0247723_1000316_pt1 | contig 32894 bp, 23 predicted proteins | sample MSEWelMarce5H_FC_FD_189079 | JGI IMG/M metagenome (GOLD analysis project Ga0247723, IMG submission 189079) | Subsurface sediment microbial communities from gas well in West Virginia, United States - MSEEL Well Study Marcellus 5H_FC | ecosystem: Environmental > Terrestrial > Deep subsurface >... | reverse complement strand
GTTACAGTTACTGGCACTAAGCGTGCTGTTGACCAAGCAGGTGTTGCTGATGAATACGCATACCAGCTCAAAAAGCGTGGTACCGAACTTCGTCGTGACGTTGAGTTTGACTTGACTAACGGTTGGAAGTCTTCTAACGGCTCTGGCACCCGTACTTTCGGTGGCTATCAGTCTTGGATTAACTACACTGCCGCTAGCACAACTCCTGCTACTGCATTGAACGTGTTGACTACTCCCGGTGAATACACTGCTCCTACTAATCCAGGTGGTGGTGTTTGCGGTACATTTGCTACTGTTACTTCTGCTGACAAAGTCTCTTTGGCTCTGTCACACGTTGACACAGTTATGCAAGGCATCTACGAAAACGGTGGTAAAGCCACTAAGTTGATGTTGTCTCCTGCAAATCGTCGTGTGTTCTCTGCTAAGGCTCAGTCTGCAGGTTCTACTACTTCTAATGCTGGTGATGGTAACGTTCGTCGAAATATTGACGCTGACGGTAAACTCCGTCAGTCAGTTGAAATCTACATGTCCGACTTCGGTGACATCATGGTTGTTCCTAACTACGTAATGGGTATTTCTAATACTGCCGTTTCTGGTCTGGATAACACAGCTAACTTTACAGCATTCGTATATGACCCAATGTGGTTCAGCTACGCTAGCTTGCGTCCTCTGCAAGAAGTTGACCTCGGTCAGCTGGGTGACTCTATCATCGGTCAGATCGTTGAAGAGGGTACACTTGAGTGCCGTAATCCTAAGGGTTGCGGTATGATCTTCGGTTTGTCTGGCGCTTAATAGTAGCTAACTAACCTATAAAAGGGAGGTGAGGGAAACCTTGCTTCCCTTTTTTATTTATCAAAAGGAACACAAATGGAATTTCTACGGATTACCGCTACAGATGGTACTCGTCAATACATTCCTGATAATCATGTAGTAAATGTTGCTACATCTGCAGACACATTTGATGCTGGCTCTGACTATGCCGCACCCAAAGTTATTCGTGGCAAGATTACTCAGGTAAAATATTATGATGGTGCTAATGCGACAGCTGGAGCTATTGTGGTTGCGGCTACCCCCGCTTTTACAGGTGCTAACACAAAATATGAATATGGTTGTTTCACCAATGACGGTGCTTTCAGCAACTATATGACTAACTAAAAACAAGAGGACACATGGGCTTTCTATCACAAGACGGAAACAAAAATAGTTTCCAAGTTAAGACTGATGAAAAAGATTTTCAACTAGTACAAGATGTGAGTGCATACAAAGATTATGCAGCACAACAAAGAGAATTAGATTCATTTGCCGCCAACGGTCGGACATACCGTTCATTTGCAATTATCCCTGATATTGTAGCTATTGACATCCTGACTAAATATGGTCTTGATATTCACTCAGAGACATTCATGCAGGAACCTGCAAACCTAAGACGATTAAAACAAATAATTGAAACAGACTATCCTTTACTTAAAACAAGTAACGTAAAGGCATTCTGATTTTACAGGAGAATAATCTATGCCAACCCCAAGATATGACGCACTCGTAGACAAAGTACGTGACTGGTCAAACAAACCCGAAGTGAATACTATTCCAAATAGCGTCATACAAGATTGCCTAGCTTATTCTGCCGATGAATGCTATCGAGTACTACGTATTCCTCCACTTGAAACTACTATTACATATGTTGTTGAATCAGCAGATAATGTAGGAGACAATAGCGCAGGACTTCCTTATGGAAATGCTTATACATCTTTTGATATTCCAGAAGACTTAATTCAATTTACTTATATACGTACACTAGCACAAGACAACATTGGTACATCATACTCTACATTCCCTTCAAATGTCAGTAAAGTATTTAATGAAGTGACAGACTCACGTACTTTCTTTGACTTATACAGTGAAAAATATTCTGTATATAACTGGATGTGGAAAGATGGTAAAGTATTTATCCATCCACAACTAGCAGTTGGTGCACAAGTAGAGATCAGTTATTATCGTAGACTTCCTGCTTTGAATGCTACATACTCTGTTATTCCTGTTAACTATGTTATTGGATTGTCTGATGCGGCTCAACCATACCTAACATTAACTGGTGTTAACACAGATATACCATTGTACTTCTCAACAGCTAATTCTATTATGCGTTGTTTTGCTACATTGGCTGAAGCTCAAGCTTACAACCCAACAGTAACAACAAAGTATTATGTGGGTCAAGAAGTACCTAACTGGTTAAGAGATGAAAATGAACGGCTTCTTATATGGGGTGCGTTATATAATTTAGGTTCCTATTTGTTTGACGAAAAGATGGAACAGAGATACGAAAAGAAGTTTGCTGAGAATGTATTCTCATTGAACAAAGAAGAAAAGTGGCGTAGGGCTTCTGGAGGTAACGTACAAGTTAACTTCAATACAAATGGACTCATCTAAGGAGGTATAAATGGCATATCAATTAAATCCGGGAACAACCGGAAATATGTCTGACGGTGGTGAGTACGATAACTTTGATGAAGTAACGTCAGCTCAATACCCTAGTGCGGCTGCGGCAAGTGCGGCTGCAGCAGCTCTCAGCGCAACATCTGCGGCTAACTCTGCTACTGCGGCTGCAGGATCTCTTGCAAGTATTGGTACTGCAGTAACTCAAGCTCAAAATGCGGCTAGTGCGGCTTCTGTTAGTGCGGCTAATGCCCTTACATCAGCTAATAACGCTTCAAGTAGTGCAACTACCGCAACTAATGCGTCTACTAGTGCAACTGCTTCAGCTACATCTGCGACTGCCTCAGCTACTAGTGCAACTAACTCAGCGGCTTCAGCTACTAGTTCTGCATCTAATGCTTCTACTAGTGCAACTAATGCGGCTTCCTCAGCTAATGCGGCTAGTACATCTGCAACTAATGCGGCTGGTTCAGCAAGTTCAGCAAGTACCTTTGCTAATAATGCTTCTAATTCAGCGATATCTTCAGCAGGAAGTGCTTCAGCATCTGCATCTTCAGCAACTAATTCTAATAACTCTGCTGTTGCAGCAGCTACATCAGAAACAAATGCGGCTACTAGCGCAACTAATGCGGCTAATTCGTCTAGCAGTGCTTCTACTTTTGCAGGTAATGCAAGTACAAGTGCTACTAATGCGGCTAACTCAGCATCTAACTCACAGACTTCTGCTAATAATTCGGCAGGGTCAGCTACAAGTTCAGCTAACAGTGCAACAAGTGCGGCTAATAGTGCAACATCTGCTGCAGCATCTTTTGATTCTTTTGATGATCGTTATCTTGGCGCTAAGGCTACAGACCCAACAGTAGACAATGATGGTAATGCCCTATTGACAGGTGCAATGTACTTTAATTCAAGTACAAACATCATGAAGGTATATACAGGCTCTGCATGGATGAATACTCCGGGTATTGCTACTGGCGGTACAGCAGGGCAAGTTCTTTCTAAAGTAAGTAGTACTAACTATGATACTACATGGGTAAGTCTTACTGGTGGTTTGATTTATAATGGTTCATGGAATGCATCAACTAACACACCAACACTTGCCTCAGGAGTAGGTACTCAAGGATCATACTATGTAGTATCGGTTTCTGGTAACACTAACCTTGATGGCGTAACTGACTGGGTTGTTGGTGACTGGGCTATTTATAATGGTACAACATGGCAAAAGATTGATCAGACTAACTTAGTTACTTCTGTTGCGGGTCGTACAGGTAATGTTACACTAGCTTATGCTGATATTTCAGGACTAGGTTCTGCGGCTACTCAAGCAACATCTTCGTTTGCAACTGCCGCACAAGGCACTAATGCTGATACTGCTTACGCAGACCGTCTCAAGTGGGATGGTGGGGCAACAGGTCTTGTAGCTGCTACAGGTCGCACATCTCTTGAGCTTGGTACTGCGGCTACTACTGATAGTACAGCATATGCTACATCAACTCAAGGTGCAACAGCAGACACAGCAATACAAACATTAACATCTGTTGACGGTAGTGTTGTTATTAGCCCAACAGGAACTACAAGAGATTTATCTGTAGGTATTGCGGGTAGTACTGCTACATTAATTAGCCAAGTACGTAATGAAACTGGTGCAACACTTACTAAAGGTACTGTTGTATATATTAGTGGCGCATCAGGCAACAAAGCTCTTGTGTCTAAAGCTATTGCTACAGGTGACGCTACTTCAGCGCAAACTTATGGTGTTGTACAAGCAGACATTACTACTAATAATAATGGTTACGTAGTTATTATTGGTGTTGTAAGTAATATAAACACAGCGTCATATGCTGATGGTGCTCAGTTATACCTTAGTGGAACTGTCGCAGGTGCATTAACTAATGTTAAACCTTATGCACCTATTCATTTAGTGTATGTAGGTATTGTTACACGTAGTCATGCTACTCAAGGTACTATTGAAGTTAAGATTCAAAACGGTTATGAGATGGATGAGCTACACAATGTGTCTGCTCAGAATCCAGTTAATGGACAAACTCTTGTATATAATCAAACAACAAGCTTGTGGGAAAAAGCTAATATAACTGCTGGTACAGGTATCTCTGTTACAAATGGTGCAGGATCAATTACTATTGCGGCTACAAACAGTGGTACAGTTACATCAGTAACAGGTTCGTCTCCTATTGCGTCTAGCGGTGGTGCTACTCCTGCAATTAGTTTAGAGGCTAATTATGGTGATACACAAAACCCGTATGCATCTAAGACTGCAAATTTTGTATTAGCGGCTCCTAACGGAACAGCTGGTGTACCTACATTTAGAGCAGTTGTTGCTTCAGATATACCAACATTAAATCAAAATACAACAGGTACTTCTGCTAACGTTACAGGTACAGTAGCTATTGCTAATGGTGGTACAGGACAGACAACTGCTAACACAGCATTTAATGCTCTTGCACCTAGTCAAACAAGTAATGCTAATAAGTATCTTAAGACAGATGGAACAAACTCGTCATGGGCTACAGTAGAAGCATTACCTTCTCAGACAAGTCAATCAGGTAAATACCTTACAACAGACGGTACGACTGCCTCTTGGTCTCCAGTAACATTACCTACACAGACATACACACGTACATCTTTTATTGCTACGTCAGGTCAAACTACATTTACAGTAAACTATACATCAGCACTATTGCAAGTATATCTTAATGGTGTGTTGTTAGATAGTACTGACTATACTGCATCTAATGGAACAACTTTTGTTCTTGCTTCAGCTGCGGCATTAAACGATATTGTTGAAGCAATTGTATATAATGTTCTTAATGTAGGTCAGATAGCGGCTAATGGAGTTGTTGGTGGTACAAACGGTTATGTACTTACATCAAACGGTACAGCAGGGGCATGGTTACCAGCGCCTGTATCATTACCTTCTCAAGCAAGTCAAGCAGGTAAATATCTTACAACAGATGGTACAACAGCATCATGGGGTGTTGTGTCTACTGGTGGTGGACCAATTACATTTAACGCTGATTCAGTATCAACTAATCAAACAATCTCATCCGGAACAAATGGTTTCTCTGTTGGTCCAGTAACTATTCAGAGTGGTTACTCTGTGACTGTAGCTAGTGGACAACGATGGGTAATTATTTAAGGAGAAATATATGAGTGAAATTAGAGCTGGTACTACAAGTACTACAGCGTTAGTTACTACTGGGGATACTACTGGTAATATTGTTTTAACTCCTGATAGTGGAATACTTACTGTTAATGGAACTGGTGCTTTGACTATTCCAGTTGGTACTACAGCACAACGTCCTGCAAGTCCTGTAAATGGAATGACTAGATTTAATACTACGCTAGGTATTACAGAATGGTATTCAGCAACTTTATCGACTTGGCTACCATTTTCTAGCGCACCCGCATATACAGTTGAGTTTTTGCTTGTTGCGGGTGGTGGTGGAGGTACAGGTTCAACTTCAGGTGGTGGTGGTGCAGGTGGTTTAATTGATATTTCTTATTCTGTTGTTCCTGCAACGCCTTATTCAATTATTGTTGGCGCTGGAGCTTCTTCGGTTGCAACTCAAACAATTGGTTTTAACGGAAATAATTCTACTGCTTTTGGATACACCTCTATTGGGGGTGGCCGAGGTGCTGGAAGTTCATCCTCTACACCACTTGCAGGTTCAACAGGCGGTTCAGGTGGTGGAGGTGGTGGATACGTTGGTGGTGGGGGAATTCCAAATTCAGGAAATGGATATGCTGGAACTTTTGGACAAGGCTTTGCTGGTGGAAATCGGATTAACGATAATGGGGGTGGCGGTGGCGGTGGTGCTGGTAGTGTTGGGTCAAATGCCACACCCGAAGGTGGCGCTGGCGGTGTAGGTGTCAATTGGAAATCTCTTGGTACTTTTTATGGAGGTGGTGGCGGTGGTGGCGGTGCTAGCTTAGGAGGCGCTGGTGGTTCTGGCGGTGGGGGCAATGGTAATACTACTATAGGATTTAATGGCGCTATTAATACTGGTGGAGGCGGTGGCGGTGGTTTTAGTTATGCAAGTGGTGGTGGAGGTGCTGGGGGTTCAGGTATTTTTACACTTCGTTATATAGGCTCTCCAAGAGGAACTGGTGGAACAATAACTTCTGTTGGTGGTTACACCTATCACATATTTACATCCTCAGGAACATTTACAGCATAAGGACATAACATGACAACAATAATAAACGCAGACAATGGCGTTGTGTCCGGTTCTGCAGGACTTAAAACAAGTGCAGACTCTAGTGGTGTCCTTGAGTTACAGGCTAGTACTGGTGTGGTTACTGCCGCAAGTAATACAGGTGCTTTAACTTTACCTACAGGTACTACTGCGCAAAGACCATCTAGCCCTATTGCAGGTATGACACGTATGAACACTACAACAGGTAACCCCGAATGGTGGAGTTCTGTAATTTCCTCATGGGTTCCTTTTTCTGATCCTGCAACTTTAAATATTGATTATATTGTTGTTGCTGGTGGTGGTAGCGGTGGTGGCTACGGAGGAGGAGGAGGGGCTGGAGGCTGCGTTACAAATTTAACAAGCACTGTACTTTCTCCTGGAGTTACGCTTACTGTAGTTCTTGGTGCTGGGGGTGCTGCCCAATCTAATTATAATTCCCAAGGTAATTTAGGGGTTAATTCTTCGCTTAATGGTGCAGGGATTAGCGTAACTGCTATTGGTGGTGGTGGAGGTGGGACAGCTTCATATTCAGGTATTAGTGGGGGTTCTGGCGGTGGTGGAGGGTACAACTCTGCTGCAGGTAGCGCAACTTCAGGTCAGGGTAATTCTGGTGGTGCAGGTGGCAATAACAGCTCCCCTTATCCTTCCGGTGGTGGGGGTGGTGCCTCTAGTGCTGGTGGTGCTGCCCTTATAACAGGAAGTACTAATGTAAGCGGAAATGGTGGTATGGGTCTTGATTGGAAATCATTAGGAACTTACTATGCTGGCGGTGGCGGTGGTGGTGTTGGTTATGGTGCTGGTTATGGTACAAGTGGTGTAGCAGGAACTGGTGGTGCCGGAGGTGGTGGTAATGGACAAAGAGGAACTGTTACAGGTGGTACCGGGACTGTAAATACAGGTGGTGGAGGTGGTGGGGGTGGTTATAATGGAGACACCTCATCTGCTTTATCAGGTGCTGGTGGTTCTGGAATTTGTATCATTCGTTATTTAGGTACTCCTCGTGCTTCTGGTGGAACAATTACCCAAGTTGGTGGTTACACATACCACACATTTACCTCATCAGGTAACTTTACATCTTAATATTAAGGAACAAATTTAACATGGCACATTTTGCAAAAGTAACAGACGGGAAAGTAACGCAAGTAATCGTTGCTGAACCAGAATTTTTCACAACATTCGTAGACACAAGTCCGGGTGAGTGGATTCAAACATCATACAACACACACGGAGGAGTCCACGCCAATGGCGGTACACCTCTCCGTAAGAATTATGCGGGTATTGGTTATACATATGACCGTACTAGAGACGCATTTATTCCTCCACAACCGTTTAACTCATGGACATTAAATGATGACACATGCTTGTGGAATCCTCCAACACCTTACCCTACAGACGGTAAAGTGTATATGTGGAATGAAACAACAACAGCTTGGGAACAAGTTTCTGAATAATGTTTACTAGTGAATCAACAAGACAAACTAGAGAAAACATTTGCAATAATTGTAAAAGTAAAAACGGGACTAGATGCGGTGAATGTAATTGTTTCTTAATATTTTTAAGAAAAGTAAGTTCAGCAAGTTGTCCTTTAAATAATTGGTAAGGAGACAATATGCCTATTACACTTGATGGTACAAAGGGTACAACACCCGCATCTTGGACCACTGCCGGACGACCATCAAGCCCTAATGCTGGTCAGTTTGGATATAATACAACATTAAATCAACTTGAATGGTGGAGTTCTGCAACCTCATCATGGATACTTTTTTCTGATTCTCCAATATATCCAGTTGAATACCTTGTAGTTGCGGGTGGCGGAGGGAGTCTTGCAGGTATTGAGTGTTGTGCTGAAAGCGGAGGAGGTGGCGCTGGAGGATATCGTTCTTCAGTAGCTGGTGAATCTTCTGGTGGAGGAGCAAACGCAGAATCACCATTATTATTAACAGGCGGTACTATTTATACAGTAACCGTTGGAGCAGGTGGAACTGGTGCAAACGGAAACAATTCTGTTTTTGGTTCAATTACTTCTATTGGTGGTGGTCGTGGAAATGCTTATAATGGTTCTATACCAAATTTAGGTTCAGCTGGTGGTTCTGGAGGTGGAGGCTCATACAATGCATCATCTGGAGGTAGTGGCACAGCAGGTCAAGGTTATGCGGGTGGAACAGGTGGAACAGGTTCTTCTCAACAAGGAGCTGGGGGTGGGGGTGCAGGGGGTGTTGGTCAAAACGCTGGTGTTTCCCTTGGCGTTGGTGGTATTGGCGTTGCTTCTTCAATTAATGGAACTTCTACTTATCGAGCAGGAGGCGGTGGGGGTAGTCGCCAAACGAACGTAAACTGGGCTGGCTCTTCTGGTTCGGTTGGTGGTTTAGGAGGCGGTGGGACTGGTGCTGGTGATTTAACAACTTCTAATAATGCTCAAGTTAATACTGGGGGTGGTGGAGGGGGTTCCAAAGGCGGAAATAATCAGGGAACTAGTACATCTACAATTGGTGGTTCTGGTATTGTAATTATTCGTTATTCTGGATCTCAAAAAGGTACAGGCGGTACAGTAACTTCTGCTAATGGCTACACAATTCACACATTCACTTCATCAGGTACATATTTAGCCTAAAAGGAAATAATATGAAAATTAAATTCAAGGAGGCTACATGAGTATCCCACGTAATTTATCTAAGATAGCAGATAACATAGATTCAAATGGTATTCTTACTGCTAGTGGCGGTGGGTTACCTGCACAAGCTAGTCAATCGGGTAAGTATTTAACAACAGATGGTACAACATCTTCATGGGCGGCTGTTGATAGCTTGCCTTCACAAACAAGTCAGTCGGGGAAATACCTGACGACAAACGGTACTGCCGCATCTTGGGGTACTGTGACTCCACCAACTGCTGCTGCTGTGAGTGATCAAAATAATACTAGTACAGGATATTTTGATTTACCTACAGGAACTACTGCACAACGTCCTGCAAGCCCTACTAATGGAATGATTAGATTTAATACTACGCTTGGGTATAACGAATGGTATTCTGTAGCCCAGTCAAATTGGTATCCTTTTTACCAGTCTGCCGCACTTGAAGTTACTTATTTAATAGTTGCAGGTGGGGGTGCTGGGGGTGGAAACGGTGGTGGTGGTGGTGGTGCTGGAGGTTATTTATCTAGTACATCACTTTTAGCATCTGCAACTGGATACCCTGTTACTGTTGGTGCTGGTGGAACAGGCACTACAAGTACTGCAGGGACTAATGGTCAAAATTCTTCTTTTTTAGGGTTTTCAGCAATAGGCGGTGGAGGTGGTGGTGCGGCTAGTAGCATACCTCCTTTGGCAGGTGGTTCTGGAGGTGGTCGTGGTCGTGATAGTAACCAATCAACAGGTGCTGCAGGTACTTCAGGTCAAGGATTTGCTGGTGGTGGTTCTCTTAATACTTGTGCTTCAGGCGGTGGAGGCGGGGGGGCTAGCCAAGTTGGTTACTTTGGCGGCTTTGATTGCGGTACTGCAAGAACTGGTAATTTATCCAAGGGTGGTGATGGATTGCAATGGGTAGATGGTAACTACTATGCTGGTGGTGGTGGTGGTGCTTGGGAAGCTATTGCAACTAATCTTCCTCCCGGTGGTATAGGTGGGGGTGGTGCTGGGGGTGGTAGTGGTGGTTTTAATGGTGTAGCAGGGACTGTTAACACTGGTGGAGGCGGTGGTGGGGGTCAAGGCTCATATGTCCCTGGTGCTGGTGGATCAGGCGTTGTTATTATTCGTTATGCAGGAACACCAAGAGCTACAGGCGGTGTAATTACACAAGCAAGTGGTATCACAACACATACTTTTACGGCTTCAGGAACATTGACTACAAATGTCTAATCTAAATTTAAATCAAGAGTTAAAACTAGAAGTAACTCACGAACAAATCTACGAACGACTCCTAGCATTAGAAGCTAAAGTAGATAAACTAGATCAAAGCACTAACGAAGTAGTTAAAGCTTTTAACGCTGCTCAAGGTGCATTTATTGTTCTTGAGTGGCTTGCCAGAGCAGTTAAACCAATTATTATTGTTGGAGCTTTCTTTGGTGCAATATGGTTAGCAATAGATAATAAGTTTCATTTAAAATGAAGTGGATTCTCTTAGCTATACTTCTATTAACCTTAACAACATCTGCTGAGGACAAGTGTAGCGTAAGAGAATTTTATGGCATAGCTTATAAAATTCATAATCCTTCAGAACGTCATATGCAAATGTCTGTTTGGTTAAATAACCATCATAATTTATGCTCAAGCAAAGACATGGTAGTTATCTGGAATAATTTATCAGAGTGGGCTGGAAGCGCAGATAGCGCAGAGTTAAGGCATTTAGTTATTAGAGCCTATAAAAACGCACTTGAAAGGGAAAAGAAATGAAACTATATAGTTATGATAAACTTTATCCCGTAGTACACCCTACTTATTCAGACACACAACTAAAGTTGTACAACAAGAAAATGGAATTATTAAATGTTGAAAGAGAACTTCTTAGAGAGATTGAAAGGGTTACTAAAGCATTTCGTGACTACCAGCTTGAGTTATATAACATTAAAAATAAAGAGCTTATTGTTGAGAGACAAATCAGCAACCCAACCCTTGACATATACGCATAAGGAAAAACCTATGGATGATGTTAAATCTAAACTAACGTTCTATGTAACGTTTATGGTAAGCTTTACTTTATGCTTATCTGTGTTAGCTATGATGGCTGCTTTTGTTCTTGGTCTATGGGCTAAAGAGGTTGACAATGCAGAGATTTTCAAGCTCCTCTCACCAGCATTTCAGACTATCATAGGCGGTTTCATCGGTCTATTAGCTGGAGTTAAACTCTCTCATGATAAAGATGACAAGTGTCATAAATGTAAGGATTAATATATGTTAGATATTTTAAGTGGTGGTATTCTAGGATCAGTGTTTGGCGGTCTATTCCGACTAGCCCCTGAAGTCCTTAAGTGGTTAGATAAGAAGAATGAGCGTAGTCATGAGCTTAATATGTTTAAGTTTCAGTGTGATCTTGAAGCTCAACGAGGTGTACAAAAGCTAGCAGAGATTGGTGCTCAACGTGAAGCCGCTATTGATGTTGGTGTTATGGGTGCTTTCCAGTCTGCTATTGAACAACAAACAGAGATGGTTAAAGCCGCTGGTGGTGGATGGGTAGCCGCATTGTCAGCCTCAGTACGACCTGTAGTAACATATTGGATCTTAGCATTGTGGTCATTTGTCCATGTATGGTTAGCTTATAATTCATGGATTAATGGTATGCCTCCAGTAGAAGTATTTAAAGTAATGATGTCAGCAGACTTTGCGGCTCTTGTCTCTGGTACTCTTAACTACTGGTTCCTTGATCGTACACTAAGCAAGCGTGGGCTATGAACTTAACTATAGCCGCAGACTTGTGTAAACATTTTGAAGGCTTTAGTTCTAAGCCTTACATGTGTCCTGCCAATGTAGCTACTATAGGCTACGGCAGTACATACTATGCTGACGGTAGGAAAGTAACGCTTCAGGATCCTCCTATGAGTGAGCCTGAAGCTTATGATCTTTTACTTAAAGAATTACATCATACCTATTTGCCCGGAACACTTAGGTATTGTCCTGTACTAGCTACAGATGAAAAGAAATTAAACGCCATTGTTGATTTCTGTTATAACTTAGGTGTTGGTAGGCTACAAACAAGTACATTAAGACGAAAGATTAATGAGCAAGATTGGGAAGCCGCTAAAGTAGAGTTAATGAAATGGAACAAAGGTGGGGGTAAAGTTTTAGCTGGTCTTAACAAAAGACGCAAAGCTGAATGCGCTTTACTTGGTACCTAATAGTAATAAAAAGGATATCTCATGGCAATTCCAATCGAACAGCTAGGTAAAGGCGGTCTTAATACAGACTTACCTCCTATGATTGTACCTCAAAATACATTCACAGACGTACTCAATGTACGCTTTGATGATGAAGCAGTATCAACAATTACAGGTGAATCTATATACAGAACAGTCTCTATTTCTCCTGACTATGGAATTCATTGGAGACGTCCAGACCAAGGTTATAACATCTTTGCTAAAGATGGTAATGTTGTTCGTGTAGATGCTGCTGGTAACCAGTCTACTATGTATGCTGGTACTGGTGGCTCTTATACAAACAGTGATTGGCAAGGAACCTTGTTTAATGGTGGTTATGCTATTGTACTTAACAATGGTAGAACAACACCTATATATTGTTTATATGGAGACATCAATGCTGACTCTGCATTTCTCCCACTTCCTAACTGGAACTATTCAGCTGGTTTAACTATTACAGCTAAGGTTGTTAGGTCACTTAACTACTCTCTTGTTGCCGCTAACCTCACTATTGCTAACAGCACTACTGGCGTTACAACATATGCACCAAGCACAGTAAGAGTATCTGCTCAAGCCGCTACAGGCGCTATCCCTAACCAATGGGAACCAACTACTGCTACAGATACCGCAGACGAATTTGAAGTTAACTCTACATCTCCCATATTAGATATGGCTGAGTTGAGAGGTAACATGTTTATATATTCCTCAGACAGTATTAGTATATTGTCTATTGGAATTAATGGAACACGAGTTGTTCCTTATAGTCGGTCTTATGGAATCTTATCTGTAGACTGTGTATGTGAGTTTGATGGCAAACATTTTGTTGTTGACCGTAATGATATTTACTTACACAATGGTTCAGGTCAAATTGATTCCCTTGCTGACTTCAGAATTAAAAAGTATTTTTATAATAATTTAAATAAGAATGCTATTGACAAAGTTCATGTAACAAGACATGCTTTCTATAAAGAGATCTGGATTAACTATCCTAAAGGGTCTTCTACAGTATGTAACGAAGTTCTTGTTTATAATTATAAAAACAATACATGGTCTAAACGTCAAGCTACTAACATGACATACTCTTTCTTTGGTCCATCAAATGTGTCTAACGCATTTCAGTATGGTAAAGAAGTAGTATACTTTACAACAACTACAACAACAACTCTTGTAGAGTCTGATGCTTATCAAATGTGGAATGGTACTGCATTAGCGTCTTATACTTCTTATATAGAGAAAAAGAAACTTAATTCAGGTGATGTTACAGGAAGTTCTTTAATTACTTCTCTGTACCCTGTGTTTGATACTGTACCTAATGATTCTAATATTACTATTAGGGTTGTAGGACAAAACAATTATGTTAGAAACGTAGATTTATCTGTAGATGATGCCGCATTAAAAGACACATTTACATTCCTACCTAACAATGACAAGTCACAAGGCTATAAGGTTGACCCACGGGTTAATGGTCGTGTACTTAACTACAGAATTACTGCAACTAATTATTGGCGGCTGGCTATGATGGCTCTTGAAGCTAAACCTGCTGATCGGAGGTAAAATGTTTAATCCACCTATTACTGGTGACAAAGAGCTAGATGCTTTCTTAGCACAACTTGTTCTTGAAGGAACGTCTGGTGGCGGCTCTGATGGTCTAAGTGCTGATCTTACTACTGGTGTTATTAGTGATCAATTTGGTAACCTTGTAGCATACTTATATAAATATATTGCTGTTAAGTATGCTGATGATAATGTTGGTACTAACATATCTAATGTGCCTACCAACAGACTATACTATGGTTTAAAGAATTCAGACTCTTCTGTTGAGTCAAATAACCCTGCGGACTACCGTTGGTTTGAAGTTACTGGTGGGTTTGGTACAACAAAGTTCTTGTGGTATTTATCTGTAGGTGGTCGTAAGATCAACTTCTCAGTTAGTACTACAGCACCTGCTACAAGTTGGTTACAAGAACCCGGAGTATCTATTGATTTAGATATTGTTACTTCGGCTCCTGTGTCTGCTGGTGCAAGTACATTCTTATCTTTCTTTACTCCTGCTACAATGCAGGTACCAAGAGCAGGTAACCCATTAGCTCCTGTGTTTACTAACGTTACACCTCGTGTATACGCTACTAACCAAAATACTATTGTACAGTATTCAGGAGCAACAACTGACTCAGACGCTGCATTTACAAACAATACATGGCGTATTGGTGCAAGCTCAACTACAGGTCTTGCAGACATTAGCTATACTAATATTACAATGGGGTCTCCTACAGACGCAGGTTCATACGCTCAGTTCCCTGCACCCTCTGCTATGGCATCAAGTCCAGCTACAATCTCAGTACCTATTCGTTATAAAGATAGTGCTGGTGTAGTTACTCAGTCTAGTGTCGCAAGTCTTCAATTAGTGTTTTCTGATCCAGGAACACAAGGTGCAACAGGTACAAGTGGACCATCAATAGATATATCTGGTTATACTTCTTTTGTACAAGCGTCTAGTGGTGCATTTACACCACCTAACGCTGTATTAACTGCCCTTACAACTAATGTTACAAGTCCTACATATAGCTGGTCTGTTAGTGGTGCCACCCCTGCATCAGGTTCTTTGAGTACTATTACAGTTACTCCATTATCTGCTGCAACTAAAGTAGATGTTACATTAACAGTTAACGGTTCTAACCTTGCAAGCCCATTAAGTAAAACTATTAGTATGCCTGTAGTATACAATGGTGTTCCGGGTCAAGCAGGTGCTAACGGGGTTATGTCTGCGTTCCCATCAATATACAGATGGACAGCTAACTCTACTCCTCCAGCAAGACCTACAACAACGTCTACATATACATGGGCTACAGGAGCTTATACACCACCTACAGATTGGTACACATCTGCTCCTAGTGAAACAACTGCGGGATATTATTTATGGAGTATTACTGTTCCATTAAATGAAGCGGCTACTGTTGTATCTTCTACTCTTGACTGGACTAACGTAAGTAATCCTATTAGAGGTATTGCTTATAACGGTGCTAATGGTGCTACTGGTGGTGCAGGTTCAGCTACTTTTGTTATTACTCGTGTAGCTAATGATGGTGGAGAGCCTACCAACCCTGAAGTACTTGCCGCTATTGGTCGCACTCCAGTAGCTGGAGATATTGCAACAGTTAGTTATAATAATTTTAATTTAGCAGCTGTATATCGTTTTTCAGTTGGTTGGACTTTATTTACTTCTTATATTACTGGTTCTCTTATTGTAGAGAATACAATTACAGCAAGTAAACTTTCTGTTAGTGCTTTGTCTGCTATTACTGCTAACATCGGTACAGTAACTGCTGGTGAGATTCAAACCTCAGGTTTTAAAACAGCAACAACAGGTCAACGTATTGAGATTAACAGTCTTGTGCCTCCATCAACAACAGTACGAGACAACAGGATATCTGCATATGACTCCGCTAATTCAAAGTTTCTTACTATGGGTGGTGGTGGTGGATCAGACGTTACTAATGCTGTTATTGGTATTAGTGGTGGTGCTGGTGTAACTAACCCTATTTGGCTTGATTATTCTGCTAACACAGGTTCAGGTCTTACTGCTAATACTAGTGGTACTGGTAATGGTTTATCAGCTGTTTCAAGTGGTAATGGTAGACTTTATTACGGTGCATTAAATAATAATAGTAATCCTGATGCGGCTTTTCGTGTAGATGTTGTAGGTTCAGGTCATACTAACCCAGTGTTTATGGCGCTTAATGGCTCAAGTACTGGTGCGGCTTTTTTTGCTGGCGGCTCAGGTAATGGTTACGCTTTTGATGGTGTATCCGGTACATCAGGAACAGCAGGAACTAAATCAGGTATTGGTTATTTCCGAGGTTTTGATTTACCTTCAGACAGTAGTGGTGTTGTTACTCCGGGTACTTATGCTAGCATAACAATGCCTTCGTTTAATTTTGAAACAGAAGGCTCATTAGTATTTAATGTAACTTTAGAAAATAGTAATTATAATTTTTATCTTGAGTATGATTCAGAATTACTAAACACAACACAACAACTTGCTGATGCTATTGCTTCTAACATTGAAAACAAATGGGCTGTTACTGCTTCTGGAACAATAAATTCTACTGTTATAACATTTAGAAGAGCTACTGTAGGTTTAGCATCAGGTACTAATACTGCTACTATGAATGCTTACACAGGTGTTCTTAATAATGGTACAGATCCTATCTATGGTGGTTCTACTGTTGTACGTGTTCAACCTCCTCCTAATGACGTAAATAAAGTATTACGTGGTAACGGTACATGGGGTGTTACAAGTGCGTCTGGTGGTATTACTAATATTGTTTTAACTGCTCCAACAGGATTCTCTGTAACAGGCTCTCCATTAACTGCTAATGGTACATTGGCTCTTGGTTATAGTGGTCAAATTCCTGTAACGTCTTTAGGTTCTGGTACAGCAACTAACACTAACTTTCTTCGTGGTGATGGTGTCTGGTCTACTGTAACTGCTTATGAGCATCAATATAATGTTAAAGCTTATGGTGCAATAGGTAACGGTAGCACAGACGATACATCAGCTATTCAATCAGCTATTAATGCGGCTACAATTACAGGTGGTGTAGTATACTTCCCTAATGGTACTTATAGAATTACCAGCTCGTTAACATACACATCACCAGCTAATGCAGACCCTTATGCTCGAGTTCACTTTTTAGGTGATGGTATTAATGCTTCTAGTATATACCAAACTACAGCAGGAGCTACTGCTTTATCATTAGCTTGTAATACAGGTAATCCTAGCGCTACTCCACCTATCCTTGTTAATCCTAATGTTTACACTATGGTTGAAAATTTAACCTTTGTAGGATCAGGAGGAGATAACAGCCGTGGAATATCTATTTCTGGTGGTGCTTTCTTTCATTTTAAATCTTGTTTCTTTACTAACTGGGGTTATGGTGTATACGGTGCTAACTTTTTAACATCTAACTTTGATTCTTGTTTTTTCAGGTTTAATCTTCGTGGTGCATTGTTTGAGCGTATACCTGTATCAGGTCAATATGCTACTTCACCTAATGCAATTAATATGTTTGGTTGTGAGTTTGGTGTTAACAGTCTTTATGGTATTTTTGTAAACGGTCCCGGTGTGTTCAACATGATTGGTGGTGCTATTGAGGTTAATGGTACAACAACAGGAGACGTTAACAACTGGGGTCTACGTATTGCAGAACCATCAGGTAATACAGCTATTGAATCCTCTGTTGGATTTAACTTATCAGGTGTTTACTTTGAAGGTAACTTAGGTATTGCTGACTTGTATGCAACAAGTACATTTGCTAAGCCCGGAGTAAGTAATGCTATTACAGGTTGTTCGTTTAACCGTGTTGGTTCTACTCCTCCTATTGCTTATGCTACTAATAATATTAAACTTGAAGCAACATCAGGTAGTGGTTTTAAAGTAGCTATTACTGGATGTGGATTTAAGGGTTTAGGAGGCTATACCCCAACTGGTGCTAGACCAACTATTGCTAATACCAACTGTACTATTGATTTAACTGGTTGTGCTTTTGATAGTGCAGTAGACGCATACACAACAAACTCTGTTAATAGATTTGAGAGTGGTTTACAAACTCCAACACTAACAGATTTATCTGGTTTAGACTATGGTTACACTACAGTACCAAATGCTTCAGGTACAGCAGCTACAGGTTCAGCAACTAAGTTTGCTCGTGGTGATCACGTTCACCCATTAAGTGTTACAACTGCTTCTGCCTTTGGTTCAGGCGCTCTTGCATACAACAACACATCAGGTGTACTTACATTTACTCCTCCAGTAGTTTCTGGTTCTGGTACTGTTAACACAGGTAACTCAGGACAAGTAGCTTACTATGCGGCTAATGGTACTGCTGTTAATGGTAATAGCAATATTACAATTAATGGTTTTGATTTGTTTAGTAATGAGACTGGTGCTACTAACGCAAGGTTTACAAGTAATCTAGCAGGTATTACATCTCCTGGATTTGCTACTAATGCTTCTAATATAGTTCTTGCCGCTGGTTATTCTGGTACAAGTACTTATAGTGCTGGTGTATTAGTTAACGCAGGCACAGCAGGTACAACTCCCGGTCCTAATTTCTCTGGTAATGCTTCATCAGGAACAAGGATGAACTTAGGTACATCAGTTGCTCCATGGGGAATATTTAACTGGGGTTCAGCGGCTATTACAGCTCCTACTTCTGGTGGTACTGGTTATCTTAGACAAGATGGTACATGGGCTTCTATAACTTCAGGTGGTGTTACGTCAGTTAGTGGAACAGGCTCTGGTTTAGGTTTTTCTTTAACTGGTACAGTAACGTCTACAGGTAACCTTACACTTAATACACCTACAGTGTCTGCTCTGCAGTCATCATTAGGTCTTGGTGCATTAGCCTATGTAAGTTCTTTAACAGACTTTACTCAGCTTAATAGTACTGCATTAGCTTCTAATGTATCGTCTAGTGGTAACCGTATTTTAGCTACTGCTTCTGGTGCTCGTACATGGGCAACTATGTCAGAAGTTAGAGCCGCATTAGGTGAGAATGGTGGTTCACCAAGCTCATCTACGTTCTTACGTGGTGACGGTACTTGGTCAACTCCTTCAACTGGTGGTACAGGAACTGTTACTAGTGTAAGTGGTACAGGTACTGTGTCTGGTTTGTCTCTTAGTGGAACTGTTACAACATCAGGTAATTTAACTCTTGGTGGTTCATTATCTCTTACAAGTGGTAATGTTACAGGTGCTTTAGGTTATACACCATTAAGTACATCTGGTCAAGCTGCAGACTCTGCCGCATTAGGTGGCTATGGACCCGGATCATGGGGTCGTATCTTTAATGGTAACCCCGGCTTTGGTGGTGCTAATGCTGCTGGATCTGGTATGAATATCATAACAGGTACAGGTCTTGTTGGTACATACAACTTCTTTGGTAGTGGTAATACATTAACATTACAGGCTGTATCCGATAAACGTCTTAAAGATGATATACAAGATGAAGCCCTTGGATTAGACTTTGTAACTAAGCTCAGACCAGTAACATTTACTCGTAGCGATATTGAACAAACAACTAAGTTCCACGGGTTCTTAGCTGATGATGTTCAACTTCTTGTTACAGATACTAATGATTCACTTAATCAAACACATGAGAACGGTATTAAGAGTCTTGACTACATTGGATTGATCAGTGTATTAACTAAAGCAGTACAAGAATTAAATATTAAAGTAAATCAATTAACAACTCGTATAAACGAATTAGAAAACAAATGAAAATCATTCTACTAACACCTGAACAAACCGTACAACATTGGTCAACACTCTCTGTACTATTACAGAAAGTAATTGATCATGGACAAGGAGAATCTACATTAACAGACTATCTTAAAAAGATTCTTAATGAGTACGTTCAATGTTGGGCGTTAGTAGATAATGATTTAAATATTATTGGTGCTGGTTTAACTCAGTACTTACAATATTCACAACATAAAACCCTTCATATTATTGCTTTTGCTGGTGATAACTTTGAAGAACAGTCTAAGGTTTTTCCTACTGTAGAACAGTTTGCCCGTGATTCTGGTTGTAAAGCCATTGAACAATGGGGTCGTCCAGGATGGGCAAAGGTACTACCAAAGTATGTACCCGGATTTAAAGAAGCTTACGTAGTAATGCGAAAGGATTTATAATGAAATATAAAATTAATGGTTCTATTAAGAAGAACTACGGTGGCGGTGGTGGCAATACAGTAAGTAGTATTCCTGAATGGGCTGCTCCGTATATGAAAAATGTTGGTAATGCCGCTGAACAATCTTATGGTGCAGGTGAGTTAAGTAAGGTTGCTGGTGCATCTACACTACAACAAAAAGCATTTGGTGAAGGTGCTAATATGCTTGGTGCTACTACCTCTACTGCTCTTAGTTCTTTAGGTGATCAAAATAAAAGATTGTCTACTATGGCAACATCACCTAGTGCTGAAACATTAGCCGCTACTAAAGCAGCTATTGTTCAAGATGCACAAAAGAAAGTAGCAGGATTAAATACAGGCTTTGGTTCAGCTGGTACTTTAGGATCAGCACGACAAGCTGTTATGCAAGGCGCTCAGAACGCTGAAACTACAGGTCAGCTTGCTAAGGTTGATGCTGACTATGAGTCTAACATGTTTAAGAATCGTCTTGCCGCTGAGTCTGCATTACAGTCAGGTGCTCAAACAGCTTCTGGTATTGCATCAGGTGGGGTATCTAGTATTGCTAACCTTGGTAATCAACAACGAAATATTGATCAACAAGGTCTTGATGCTACATTCCAAGGTCTTCAACGTTATGCATCAACTATTTATGGTAATCCTGCACGACAACAGGCGACTGGAGGTAAGTAATGGCTGGTATTCAAGGCGCAACAGCAGATGCTTATAATAAAGAAGCCGCCCTTCAACAAGCAAGTGGTGGAAAAGGTGGTGGTACAACAGTAGATGCTATGGGTAGACCATTAACTACTGCTATGAACACACCTATTGTTTATGGTAAAACGTATTTAAACAATTATACAAAAGATTATGTAGCACCTCTTTCTAAAGATACAACTGTAACAGACGGTGGAAGCTCTGGTGGTGATGGAAATAATGGTGGAACAACTTCTGATAGTAATACTGTATCAGATAATAACACAGTAAACAGTATTACTGGGTTAGCCGCACCTGCTAATCTGTCTATTCCTGACGTATCTTTAACTGCTATTGGTAACACAGGAGCTACGGCAGAAGGTCTTGCTGAAAATGCTCTTGGATTAGCGGTTGATGACGCATCTATCTCTGAAGGCGTATCTGCACCAAGTGAAGGTGGTAGTAGTGACGGTACTGCTGGTGGATCTGTTGGGGTAGGTGATGCTCCCGGTTGGGCTAACGGTACTATGTCAGTTCCCGGCTATTACAACGGTAGCATGCGTGTTGATGATGATCCATGGTCATGGGCTAATGCCCAACCTGTGTCTGCACCATTAGCCGCAGAGATCAGACCATCTAACGAGCAAGCTATGGGTCGTATGCCTGATCGTACAGAACAACAATTAGGTTCTATGTTAATGGGCAAAGGTGTTGATGCCGCTACTAAAGGAATTGACACAGCATACAAAGCTTATACTGCTGCACCGCTATCAGCTGCTGCCCAAACAGGCGCTACTGTTGCTAATGCTGGAGCTACTGCCGCAACAACTGCAGGAGCATCGGGAGCAGCAATGGCTGGTGGTGAAGCCGCATTAGCCGCTATGGGACCTGTAGGTATGGTCATTGGTGGAGCATTGTTAGCTAAAAAGCTAGGAATATTTTAAGGAAATACTATGGCACCATTATCAGGTAAACAACAAAGAGAGTACCTCAAGTTTCAAAATAAAGAAGCCCGTGAAGCGGCTAAGATGGGACTTGACGAAAGTCGTAAACAACAATTACATGAGATTAAACTTCAGGAAGCAGCTGCAAAAGCTAATCAAGGTTTAGGTCATAAAGAACAAGTTAATAATGCTAAACTTAAGGATATGGGTATTCCTCCTCCTAAAATGAACAAACAGAAGTTGGGTATTCCAACTCAAAATCCTTTAGCTGGCACTGGTATGTTTAAACAAGGTCAACGTAATTTACCACAACCTATATTCCAAGCACAAGGTACTGATACAGTTCCTGCTATGTTAACTCCCGGAGAAGCTGTTATTCCTCGTGCTGCAGCACAAGATCCTAAGAATAAAAAAGCTATTAGGCGTATGGTACAAGAAGGTCGTAAGGCTAATATGCGTGACGGTGCAGTAGATGTACGTTATTCAGATGCTCCTGGACAGGCTAAGTATCATGCAGACGGTACTAGCGGTGTTCCATCATTAGCATACATGCATCCAGACGTACCCGGATCTTCATTCATGCATGGCACAATGAATGTATTTGACTTTAGCCGTGGCTCTTCTGCTCAAGCTAATTACTCTAATGGTACATATGGTGTAGTACCACAACAGGTACAGTCTGCTGCAGGGTATGATGACGGTACTGAGAATGTATCTTATGTAGACAGATTTCTTAATTTCTTAGGAGGTCAGCAAATCCCTGCAACACAACCTGTTGCACCGTTAGCTTCAAACAATCCTAATGAAGTATCTAAAGAAGATTTTTTTAAGATGAGATCTTTTGCTGAAGCATCTAATGATCCTAAAGCAAAGAACCCACAACTTAATCAAACAGCTTCTAGCCTTACAGGAACTACTGTGGGTACATTACCTTTGTATCAAAAGATAAATCCTAAATTACAGGGTGTTGCACATAACTCTGAAGCTTATTTTAAACCTGAATTCCAAAGAGAATTGTCTGATACTCAGTATGATGATTATGCAAAACAACTTAAGAAAAAAGGTTTACCTTTAACAGTAGAAAATCTTTATGCTGCTGGATTTGGTCCTCGAGGTGTATCAGCTATTGCGGCTAAAGATGATGAATTATTAGCTAAACATTTTACTGAAAATGAATTAAAACAAAATAAATATTTTGGTAAAACAGCTGGTGATTTTAAAAAGTTTATTGCTGAAAAAGCAACTAAAGCTGGTAAGTCTTTAGCACAAACAGCTACAGATATTATCCCATCAGCACAAGCTGGAACATTGCCTGTTGCTGAAGTTGCAGTACCCGTACCTGTGTCTATTCCACAAGTTCCAGCTAAACGTTCTGGTTTTTCTTTTGCTCGTGATAACATAATGGATTCGGGGTCAACACCTACTCAAGTACCTCCTTTAAAAGAAGCACCTTTGTTTAATAAAGATCAGCAAGATCTTATTAGATTAAGCGAAATTATTAATGATCCATCTATTACAGCTAACGATAAGAAGTGGGCTTATTCAGAAATCAATCGTATAACTCGTAATGGAGAGCCAGTAATTCCAACAGGAACAATGACTAACCAAGAGCGTATTCGTCAAGTAACTGGATCAAATGTATTACCTGAAAAGATTAATAAACAAATAGAAGCTTCACAACCAGTTCCTGATATTGTTCCTGATATTCCTAAACCAGAATCTGTTATGACAGTTAATGATAAGCCGGTAGATGACCCAAAGTTTAATACAATGCTTGCTCAATACTCTCAACAAGTTGCTCCTCAAGTTGAAGCCGCTAAAGCAGAAGCACAAAAAATTCCTGATCCAGTTCAACAAAAGAACTTTCTTGAAAGAGCTTTATCTGGTTTGTTTGGTAAATCAGGTTTGTTTGGTGATCAAGAGCTAATTAAGTTTTCTTTGTTAGCCGCTGGTGGTCTGCTTACAGGCGGTTCTGTTGGTGGATCACTTAAGTTTGCTGGACTAAACACATTGCAATCTGCTGAAAAACGACAAGCTACTGAAGCTGCTGCTCGTGCAGAGTCTGTTAAGAACACTCGTGAACTACGTGAACGATTAGACAGTGATTACCGCACTGCTCTTGGTGAAAATGTTCCTGCAAATGTTCGTAAGCAAGCTATGGAATTGTACAGCCAAGCAGATACCGAAGCTAAACAACGTGCTGTTATTAATCTTCTTAAATCTAATAAGAATGTTGAAGATAAAGATGCGGCAAAGCCCGGTAATGTTTCTCAAGGATTCTTTGATGGTAAGCCAATTCAATTTAGAAATTTTAAAGGTGAAGTTCAAAGAGTAAATACTAAAGGTGAATGGGAAACAATTAACCCATTAGACTTAAAACGTTTTGAATCTGCAGAAGACAACAGTAGAAATCGTAAAGAGATGGAGAGTGCAACAACTAAGCGTTTAGTATCTCCTCTTAAGAATGCTTTTGGTAAGCAAAAAGGTTATGATGCTAATGCTGAAGCTGATAAATACACACAAAGTTTGTTGTTACTTAAAGAAGATTTAGGTCCTAATATTTCACCAACTTCTTTTGCTAAAATGTCTGAGAACGCAGTATCATCTGCTATTGATTTTGCTATGGCAAAAGGTAATGCATCATTGACAGAAGAAGGTTTGCGTAAAGCTTTCTTTGGTAATGCTGTTATTGAAACTCGTATGAAAGAAAGTAGTCGTGATCTTTATGCAACTAAAGGTGATAAAGGAAAATTACAATTACCTTCTGCCGAATATCAAGTTGCTTTAGGTAATGCACTAGATGTATATAAGCAACAAGGTATTCCGTTAGATCAAGCTAGCGAGCAAATCGAAAAGCGTTGGAACAGTTTAAGCACTGCTGATAAGAAAAAGTTTTCTGACATGTCTAAAGGCGTGTCTGGATCAACACCCATGTTATACTGGTTAAAAACAACTGGTGGTAATATTTAATTTAAACAAGAGGAATCTATGAGCACATTAGAAGAAGACGCACGAGCATTAGCACTTGCTAATAAGAACGTTGCAGGGTCTCCGGTCACCACAATAGATGGTAAGCCTGTAGATTCCAATGTTAAAATAATTGATCCTGATACGGTTAAGGTTGGTAACACTTCATATCGTCTTAGGGGATTTAATGCCCCTGAGACAGCGAAGTTACAAGGTGGTATATTCGTACCTAACCAAGTAAAGAATGATACATCTCAAGAGGATGTAAATACTATTGCACAGTTAGGTGGATATACTAATCTTGAAACAGAGGGTAGAGACCCTTATAATCGAGTATTAGCTCGACAAACTAATAAGTTAGGTGAGTCACTTGGTGATACACTCACAGCACTAGGACTGCAAAGGACTAACTTACACAGTACAGATGAAGCAGTACAAAGAAATGCTACATTAAATGCTATCTCAAGGGTAATGCCTGAGCTAACAAATGCCGATCCTATGTTACGACTTGCTCGTGAACGTAAAGAAGAAGCTATTGCTAAAGCTGGTGGTAACCCCTTGTATGTACCTAAAATAAATGTACAAGATGAAAAGCTTTATGCTGCAATTAAGAATTCTACAGGTATTCCTGCGGCTAAAGCAGAGCAAGAAGAAATTGCTCGTATAGAAAGAATACTTAAGACTGAACAGCTTAAACCTGAAACTAGGGATAAGTTGCAACAACAGTTACAAACCTCTAAAGAGCGTTTATATTTAGCCGCTACTACACCAGATATGGTTGGTGGTGTTATGGTTCGTCATGGCGATCGTACTATGATGAATCAAGCTTATGATCAGTTTAGTACTACACTTCATAGAGCTTCTCTTGATATGTATAAGAGCCTTGGTGGTTTACTACAAATGACTGGTGATAAGTCTGAATGGGAATGGTTGTCTGATAAAGGTCAAACAATGGTTCGTTCTACTAAAGCAGGGCAAGAAGAATTAGCAGACACATTAACTTCATTTAAAGATATTAGAACTAACGACCCTTGGTCAGCTATTAAAGATACAGCAACATACTCAGGTAACCTTATTGCAGGAACATTACCTAGCTTAGCTCTTATGCTGGCTTCTACTGCTGCAACTGGTGGAGCAAATATACCTGCATTAATAGCTTATGGTTTATCTACTGTTCCTACTTCATTAGCTTATGCTGGTGGATTTTATGCGGATCAACCTGATGATAAAAAGAATGCTAACTTAGCTGTTACATTAGGTATTGGTTCTGCTGTGCTTGATAGGCTAGGTCTTGAAGGTATGATGATTAGCAGTAATGTGCTAACTAAAGCGGGTCGAGATGAAATCACTGATATATTAATTAAATCAGGTAAAGCAAGTACACAATCAGAAGCCATGAACTTAATTGAACAAGCTACTAAGCGTGAATTAGTAGATATGTCTAAAGCTGGTGCCGCATTAGCTAAACAACAATATGCTTCTACTGAAGCCGCACTACGTGGACTTGCTAAAGTAACAACATCTACTGGTGGAGAAGCCTTAACAGAATCTGCTCAACAATATCTTGAGATGATGGCTACTACTGGTGTATGGGATACTGATATCCAATATGAACGTAACTTCTATCAGAACCTTATGGATGCCGCTATTGGTGGTGGTACTATGGGTGCTATGTTTGGTACAGCAGGACAACTTAAGAACAATGCTGAATGGCAATCATTGTCAGATGCTCGTAGTAAGTTTAATAGAGAGCTAAGTTCTGAACAGTCATTTAATAATGATCAAGTATTACGTGCAAGAGAAAAAGACCCTAATGCTTATGCTAATACTGTTAGTATGGTTAGAGCTATTAAAGATGAACCAATAAACAAACCAGTACCAGACTTAAAAAGTTTACCTGCTTTAGAAGGTGCTTGGAATGGTTTCAAATCTATTATTACAGATCCTGGTCGACTTGTTAGACAACTTGTTGACACTGCTATACCTTCTATTACCAAAGAAGATGGTACATTTAAGACTAACTTAGCTTATCTTAAATCAATTATTGGTGGTAAAGGTATTTTGCCCGGAGACAATTACTCAGGCTTTAAACAACGTTTACAAGGTAGCTTTGCTGGTAATACTGCTGAAGAATTAGCAAGTAACCTTAAAACTAGTGTATCAACAGCTAACACAATGGTTAAAGAATCTTGGCAAAATACATGGTCTAAAGGTCAAAAATTACCAGCAACTTCACCACAAAATATTGAATTACAAAACTGGAAAGATAACCTAGACACTACTCTTATTCGTATGAAGACAGAGGCTGACAGGTTTAATACAACAAGCTCTGACTTAGATTCATCTAACCCTTTGTTTGAATCTTCTTCAGTTCACCCTGCTACTCTTATGGCTAATCGTGAAGCTGTTATAAGCACAATGATAAGTAATGGTAGTAATCGTAGACAAGCTAATGAAGCAGTTAACAATATTGTTTCTGGTGATGTTGACTTAGCTAAATCAGCTAGAGACTGGATGTCTCAGCATGGTGTGTTTGCTGATCCTAATCTTAATCATGTGTTTGAAACTAACTTGTTTAACAGCATGGAGAATTTAAAAGAAAGTGTTGCTCACCGAATTTCTAATGAGGTATTCCTTGGTAAAGATGGTGCAGTATTATCTAAGTTACTTCAAAAAGCTAAAGACAATAATGAATTTGAAAATGATCAGCAGTACATGGATACCGTTAAGAATGTAAGAGACTGGTATGATATCATTACTGGTAACTATAATCCGTTAACTAAGTATCCTAAGCTAGAAAAGATTATTGGTTGGGGTACTACCTTAACTATGTTAGCTTCATTAGGCAAAGCGGCTATTAGCTCTCAAGCTGAAGCAGCTATGGCTACACTAGGAACTAATGGTGATCAAGTTAAATCTCAATTAGCTCTTTACTTTAGTACTCTTAAAGAAGAATTAAAGAATGATCTTAATGCTGGTGCCTCATTTAGCTCTGCTCAATTAGGTATTTCTTATGCTCGATACAGTCCTCATGCTACTATTCGTAAACAAATAGCAGATCTTGAAAATAAACTTAATGATTTACAATCTAAACCCGGAGATCATACTAAGGAGTATGCTAAAATATCTTCTCAAGTAGAAGAATTATTCCGTAAGTCTTTTGGTCGTTCATTGTTTGAACATTTAGGTTACAATGAAGCAGGATACAATACACAAGCTAAGTTTGAGTTACCTAATAGTAACATGAGAAAGTCTATGCAAGTGTTTGCAGCTGTGATTGGTTTAAGGGCTACTACAGACGCTATTCGTATGTCATCCTTGTCATTTGCTTCTGATGCTGTTGTTACTAAGCTACAAAGTTTAAGGGCTATTCCTCAAGAAGATAGAGTTAAAGCTATTACTACTGGTATTAATTTAACTAACCAACAAGGACAAGCCGTAAAAGAATTACAAGAGTTTGGTATGGATGTTATGGGTGTTATACAGATATTAGATAATATTGAATCTCAAAACTTGGATCCTTATAAATTCTTTTCTGAAAAGAGTTTAACCCAAGAAACATTTCCATTAGATTCTAATGCTAAATTCTTACAAGAAAATATTCTTACTACTCTTGGTAATATGATTGATGGTAAGATTGTTAATCCACAACCACATAATTTACCTAAGTACTATCATGATCCACGTCTACGTTTGATTACTGCTATGACTCGTTTTATGGCTGGTCTACATAGTACTGTGTTACCACGACTGTACCGTAATTATATTATGGAAGGTAGTGTTGGTATGCGTTATCAAGCTTTCTCTGTAGTAGCTATGGCTATCTTGTTCTCTATGATTGCTAATGCTATTAAAGATGAACTGGCTTATGGTGAAGAGAATCCATATATTAAAGGTAATGTAGCTAATATACAACGTACTATTTATGGTTCAGGATTGTTAGGACAATATGAACGAGTAGTAGATGGTATTATGCCTCTTTACCCACAAAACAAACCATCTGTGCTGGACAATCCTGCTAAGTGGTCTTATGAAACATTAAAAGATATTTCACCTGTAGTGTCATGGGCAGATAAACCTGTTCGTGGTGCTTATATGATTAGCCAAGGCGATACTGCTGGAGGTGCTGCACAGCTTGCTCGTGCTACACCTGTCATTGGTAGCTTTCCTATTGTGGCTAAAGAACTTAAAGAATCTCTCAAGGAGTAAATAAATGGCTATTCAAACTAAAGTTGCACCTTTAGGCTCGCCAAGAACGGGCATCTCTGCTGAACAACTACTTGCATTACAAGGAGTTTCTACTGATATGATGGGTCAAGTACCTGCACCAGTAGAAGATCCTAATAAGGTAGTGCAAGCACAAGTAGAACAATATATGCCTCAGCCTTTAGAAGTACCACAACCTACTGGTTCTTCTGAAGCTATGCTTATGCAAGCACCTCCTATCAGGACTGCTGAGGATGTTGCTATAGCTTCTCGTTCTAGGTTTGGTGCTCGTGAAGTACAAGAACCTTTAATGGATGCTATGGGTAATCCTGTTGTTGATCCTGAAACAGGTTTACCTAAGCTACGTACTATTACCCCAACAGACTACAATGCTCAATTAGAAATGGAAAAGGCTTCCCAGTTAAATACTATGGAAGCCATGCAAGGTATGTCTGCTGATCCTTATGGTCAGTCTAAAGTAGCTACTGCTTCATTACTACAGGGTCAACAAGACTCTATGTTCAATGCCAGTGCTCGTCAGATGTCTAAACAAAATATGTCTGAAGATGAGATTGATAGGTACTCAGATAAGACTGCTACAGCACTAGCTAATATTGTATCACAAACAAATGATGCATTGTTTACTTCTAATGCACGTATCAAAAGTGAAATGGCTTCTGCTGATGGTTCACCAGTACTTATTGCGGCTGGTCTTAAAGCTGCAGCAGAAGATGGCTTTACTTCCCCAGAAGAATTAGCTGACTTTGGTCTTGTATTTGGTGTATCATTAGCTAAGTCTGCTACACAAGGTAAAGTAGAAAAGGGTGAGAAAGAAGGTACTGGTAGAGTTATATCGGACTCAGGAGCATCTATTGATGATGCAACTTATATGCTTGACTTTATTAATTCTGTTAAACACTTCGCTACTAATGGTCTGAATCGTATTGGCAAAAAGGTATCACCTAAAGCAATCAATGCTATGTCTAAGGCTATTGTTCAAGATGCTATTGATCGTGGTACTATTAAAGTATTCCATATTAACGATCGTCCAGTAGTACAAATGAGTCCTGACCTTAAAGACATTGCTCGTGACTTGCAGATAGCATCAGAAGCCCTTGTAGGTGACTACAGTAGACGTAAGTCTAGTACTACTCCTAATCGTAGTGGTGCTTCATTTGCAGCTAACCGACAACAACTTACTAAGAGGTCTATACGTAAACCCGGTCTTGTAATGGATGCGGCTGAAGCTACTAAAGATATTCTTGGTTCTATTGGTTTAATGTTCAATCCTAAAGACGTTCAATATAAAGAAGTCGAGTTTGGTTTGATCACAGCAGAACAGTACCTAGAAAAAGATGAACAAGGTAGGATTAAGTTTAGTAATCATTGGGCGGCTAAACGTAATGGTGTCAGTGAAAAAGATTTTATTGCAGCTAAGTTAAAGACTAAACCTAAGAAAGACTTTGATGCATCAAATCAAGATGATGTTCGCCAGTTTGAAGCTCAACAAGATAGACAAGCAACAGAAGTAATTAATAATAAGCTTACAACTCTTAACTTTGATATTATGAATGCTAAAAACGCTCCGGGTATTCGTTATTCAGAGTGGATTCATAGCTTGGCTAACCAACGATTCTTCCCTAACAGTTATGATACTGACTACATGGGTTCTAAGAATGGTATCCGAGATATGATTAGCTTTGCATCTAAAGACTATGTCACTGGTGATAAGTTATTTGATGATAAAAAAGTAGAACAACTTAAACAAACAGCTGTTAAAATCTTTCGTATGCCTGGGGAACAACAGAATAAAGCTCTTGAAGCATTAAGCCCTTCAGACCGTGGTGCTATTGGTACTATGCTGAATAGCGTTATATATTTCTTCTCTGCTGTTGATGGTTCTAACCCTAACATTGTTAAAGAAGCTCCAGCAAATATTGTTGCTAAATATAATGTTAATATTGGTAACAAGCTTGCTGAATTAGGTAAAGACTTTGAACAATTCTTAGTTGATCCTGAAAATGCAACAGATAATATTCAATCTCTTCTTGCTGGTATGGAGAAGGGCGAAGCTATGGGTGCTAAGAATCTATGGACTGATATGTTTAATTTGAAATCCAATCTTGATAACCCTGCTACTGCTCGTATTCATGTACCATTAACTCATCATTCATTTGATGACGGTAATCAAAACGGTATTTTCCTGCAAGCATTGTTCTTTGGTAGTCCAGATAACGCTGTACGATTAGGTACATTTAACCCTTCCTTAGATGACATGCGTGAATACGCTATGAACACTATGGTAGCTAACCTTGAGCATATTCTTAAGGATCGTCCTGAAGCTAACTCATCTTGGATGAACTTCTTTAAGTCTCTTAAAGATGATATGGGTAAAGCAGAGATTGCTAAAGAATTCTTTAAGAAACCTCTGATGCAAAATGCTTATGGTAAAGATGCATCAATGTTTAAAGAGATGATGGTTGAATTACTTGCTGACTCATTCCAAGATAAAGCTGCTGAGTATCTTCTTAATAGTCCTGCTTATAGTAATGACCTTGAGAAAGCCGCAAGTGATCTTAATGATGCACTTGAGTCTACACTCCGTGAAGTAATTAACTCTAAGTCAACACAAGTTCTTAAAGACATTGGTCGTTATACATCAATCCTTAATACAACTGTTATGATGCCGGGTATTACTGGTGATACTTACTTGTTAACCCCTGTAGAAGTAACTCCTGTTAATAAAGCAAATAGTACTGGAGAAGTATTACCTGTTAAGCTTAAAGATGGTTCAACGGTTATGGTTAAGTATAAGTCTTATGAGACAGATACTTTTATTAATCCTGCTGGACAGTCTATAGAGATTGAGTCAACCCAGATGGGTGCTAGTCCTGCGGCTACTAAGGGTGTTCAAATGTTCTTTGATACTCGTACTAAGAAGTATGATGCCTTCAATAATGCTATTGGTACAAGCCAAGCTCGACAAATGGTTGTTATGCCTATTCAATCTATTGATGGTGACTTAGTTAAAGCTACTACTTTGTTTGTTAATAAAGATAAGAAGATGCCAACACCTGCTTTGTGGGTTCACGACTCTATTATTTCTTCTGCTGGTGGCTCTTTGATCTATCGTAATGCTTACAACAACATTTCTATTCCTCAAGCTATCCCACAGATTGCTAAGTTTGGAGATAAATTTGCTAAGGTTATTAAAGATGCTGAAGAAACAGAATTTAACAGAGTAAAAGACAATGCACGTCCTGTAGGTATCGGAGATAAAGGTGACTATCCTGCTCTTGGTGCTTACTTAGATGAGCAGTACGATCGTATTCAAGATGATGGTGCTTATAAAGAATTGTTCTTAAATCGTAAATATAACTCTCAAGAATCATGGTTAAAGTATCAACAACGTATTAGTCAAATGCTCAAAGAAGCAGAGGCTAATGGTTGGAGAGCACCAGGATCTATACCTGATACAGACAGTATGGGTGGAGAACACATCAGACAACATCTTGCTGTTACACCTAGCCAGTTTAAGAAGCTTGCTTTGTTATCAAAAGAAATGTTAAAGCTCAGTGGACCTTCTAACAGGTTGGATTCATGGGTACGTAACTTTAGTAACAACGTTAACAATACTGCTTCTAAGCTTATGACTGCTGCCCGTAAAGAAGGTATTGGTCAGATGACGTATGGTGCTACAGGTTCTAAAGGTAATATTAATAAATCAAAAGCTATCTATGAGAAGTCTGAAGATGAACGTACATTAGCTTTCATTAAGAAATATGAAGATTAAAACTTAGTCAAATAAAAAACCCCTATTAGGAATTATCCTAGTAGGGGTTATTTTTTTTTAACTGTATTCTTTTATTTGTTCACGAGCTTCACTAGCTAATTG
>Ga0247723_1000315_pt1 | contig 32913 bp, 32 predicted proteins | sample MSEWelMarce5H_FC_FD_189079 | JGI IMG/M metagenome (GOLD analysis project Ga0247723, IMG submission 189079) | Subsurface sediment microbial communities from gas well in West Virginia, United States - MSEEL Well Study Marcellus 5H_FC | ecosystem: Environmental > Terrestrial > Deep subsurface >... | reverse complement strand
ACTTAATTGTTTTGAAATAACTGGAATTGACAACTTAGCTTTGGCAAATGAAGTTTTAAGTAATCAAAAAAGACTTTCAGATAATAAAAATACATCCCTTTATGAAGATACGGTATTCAATGTAGATAGTGGTGAACAAAGCAGTAGGCTGTTAAAAGCAATTCAAACTTTAACTCATCAGTCTAACTTAAATATAAAAGAAGTTTGGTCTCAAATACATTATCCAAAAGAAAGTACTGGGTTACATAATCACGGGCATTTTCAAATGGCATTTGTATATTACGTATCTGTGCCTAGTGGTTCAGGTGATTTAGTATTCTCACTAGAAAATGGTCTTTTACTTAAAGAAGTAACTCCTGTTGAGGGGCGACTGTTAGTTTTTCCAGGCTGGGTAAATCACAAAGTATCTAAAAATACTGGCGATAAAATCCGAATAAGTATCTCAGGTAATTTGGCATGATTAATTTATTTAAAAAACCAAAGGTTGTGTTTGATTGCTTAATCCCAGGCGTTGAACGTATTATGCCCATGGTAGAAGCTAAAGATATACGCCATGCTTGGGTTAATAGGGCTGTAGCTGAAGTTAAAGCAGACAGACAAAACCCTGAGTTTGGTATGAAACGCCAAATTCATACGGCTAAATGTCCTGGAATATTTAATCTACAGAGGCATGGCTGGGTTATGCGTACATGGCAAGACATAACCATTGAAACTTTTGGAGATGGTAGTCGGTTTGAATGGACTAGTGCAATAGACCAAAAGAAACTAAGCGAGCAAGTGGGGGAGTATGTTGGGTTTCATCCTGATATACAACTTGCAAACTACATGGAAAATTGGTCAAGTAATACACTACGTACTTTGTTAAAACTACAAACCCCTTGGCGTTGCGTTGTACCTAAAGGGTATTACTTGATGGAGATGCCTGTAGCTTATGCAGATGAAAGCAGGTTTACAACAGTCAATGGCTTCTTTAGCCACGAACAAGGCCCTGCACAGATGAACCCACAGTTTATGTGGCATGTTATGAACGGCAAGACTTTGATTAAAGCTGGAACTCCAATCGCTCAATACATATTAATACCGAAAGACAAGTATGAAATGGAGATGCGCACCTATAAAGAACCTAATGAACATGAACTTTTTGAGATGTTTAACAGCCACAGATTTATTAAAAATTACGCTGAAGTAAAGCGTTTTTATGGAGAAGAAAAATGAGTTTAGAAACAGTAACTATTAACAAGAACAAACCAAGCCTGATGATTGCTACGCCGATGTACGGCGGTATGTGCACAGGTCAGTTCATGGTCGGTGTATTGCAGACCATCAATAAAATGCAATCAGTTGGTGTACAGGTTTACTTTGTACAGATGGGTAATGAAAGTCTTATCACACGTGCACGTAACGAACTCACCAGGATTTTCTTAGAGCAGAAGATGGACTACTTGATGTTCATTGACGCAGACATTGGTTTTGATGGGCAAGCAGTTGCTCAGTTAATGGCAGCGGATAAAGACATCGCTTGCGGTATATACCCTAAAAAAGAAGTTGACTGGGTTGCAGTTGAAGGCGCAGTTGCTAAAGGTAAGACCACAGGGTTAAAAGATTACTCAGGAGCTTTTGTATTGAACTTTGCACATGAACTAGGTAAAGAGTTACATACAGATGAATCAGGATGTATTGAAGTACGTCATGGCGGTACAGGTTTTATGCTTATCAAGCGTCAAGTGTTTGAAAACTTAGCAGACAAAGTTCCTACATACAGACCAAGCACAGTCAAGGACGCGAATGGTAACTACCTTAAGCCTGAAGTAAAAGAATTCTTTGCGACAAGTATTGATGAGTCAGGTTGCTTGTTATCTGAAGACTACCATTTCTGCGAGTTACACCGTAAACATGGCGGTAAGATTTATGCTAACCCGTTCATTAAGCTAGAGCACGTTGGCACGTATGTGTACGGTGGCGACATCATTAAAGCAGGGGGGAACCTAAAATGAGCCTACCCGAAATTCACTTAGCAACCGACGGAGACCTAAACTATGCTCTTTTTAAGCATAACGATATTGTTAGTAACGCTGTACGCAGTGGTGGCTACGAGAAAGAATTGCAAGAACTCTCGACTAAACTTTTGGAAGGACATACTGAGGGGATTGTGCTTGATATTGGCGCTAATCTTGGCAGTTACGTTGTTCCATTGGCTAGACATCATGCACATCTACAATTTGAAGCATTCGAACCACAACGTATTGTTTACTACCAACTATGTGCCAACATATTCTTAAACAGACTGAGTAACGTACACGCACATCAATTTGGTTTGAGTAATGAGCAACGTGTTACTAGCTACGTACTACCAAACTATGCGCAAGAGACTAATATCGGTGCCTTTAGCATTGACTTTGACACACGTCTTAAAGACTACGAGGTCGGTACTCAAGGATTTACTGAGCGTATGAGAATCATTCCTCTTGACATGATGCAGTACGAGAAAGTTCGCCTAATTAAGATTGACGTTGAAGGTCATGAACTTTCTGTGTTACAGGGCGCAGTGCACACTCTACGTGAAAATGACTACCCACCAATTATCTTTGAAGCATGGACATGGAAGTTTCCTGAGAAACGTGAAGGGGTGTTTAGCTTTTTAAGAAACTTAGGGTATACCATTACTGAAATGGGTCAAAACAACTTAGCAGTTAAATCTTAAATAAGGTAATATGTCAACATGAACTTTACATGGTCTTTCTCATCGCTTAAAGATTACACCAACTGCCCTCGTCAGTATCAAGAGGTTAAGGTGTTAAAAAACTTCACAAAATCCATGACACCTCAGATGCTTTACGGCAACGAAGTGCACAAGGCTTTGGAAGACTATGTAGGGGAAGGCAAGCCTCTAGCCAAGAACTACGAGCGTTTCAAGCCTGTGCTGGATGTGTTCGTTAGCATGGAAGGCACAAAGTATCCTGAGTACAAAATGGGTTTAGACAAAGAGGGTAATGCCTCTACCTATGGTAAGGGATACTGGGCGCGAGGCATTGTAGACTTGCTAATCGTAGACGGTGAGCACGCTTTCATTGTTGACTATAAAACTGGAAGTAATAAGTACCCTGAGCCTAAACAACTAAAGCTTATGGCTTTAATGACGTTTGCCCACTTCCCTGATGTTAATAAGATTAAAGCTGGCTTGTTGTTTGTGATGCATGATAGTTTCTTAGCTGAAGAATACACAAGAGATGACATTCCAAAACTTTGGAATTACTTCAAACCAGACCTTGAAAGACTACAACTTTCATACGAAAATGATGTATGGCAGACTAATCCAACATCGCTATGTGGCTGGTGTCCTGTGAAGACCTGCGAATATCATAAGGAAAGATAATGGCATACGTTAATAAACCAAGACCTTACAAAAAAGAATACGAGCAAGAGAAGTCTCGTGGTGAACATGAACGCCGTATGGAGCGTCAACGTGCGCGCCGTGCGTTAGACAAAAAGATGCCTGACAACAACGGTAACGGTAAAGCCGACGCCCGTGAAGGCAAGGATGTTGCGCATCGTAAAGCATTAGATAAAGGTGGTAGTAACGGAGATGGCACTTACATCACCACTGCCGCTAAGAACCGTTCATTTAAACGGGACTCAAAAGGTAACTTAGTTTCAGAAACAAGTAAGAAAGAACGTAAGAAGAAATAATTGATGGTGCTTCATAAGTAGCCAGTCGTTAGGCATGAGTGGGCGGCTACGGGTTTAGGTTTATCCCCTCAAGAAACCATGTCAGTTTGGCGGTGCATTCGAAGTTGTTTGGACTTCTCCTTGGCGCGTTGGGCTGAACCGACTAACCCCCGTAAGGGGTCTTGTTAAATATTTAGTTTAGGACAGTATGCAAATTGTAGAAAATACTGCGGTAAAAATAACTATACCGTCAGACAGAATAAATTTAATCACAGACTACATTGAACGTAGTGAAGTGATAAGCGATAACGGCACTCATGCAGACGTGCTAGTTTACTGGGGCATCGAAGAGATGCAACACCTCACCAAAATCTACAGCTATGAGATTCCTTCACCAATCGAGAAGGACTACAACTGGCCTGGGATGTATACGCCTTTCAAGCATCAGAAGACTACTGCATCATTCCTAACCATTAGAGACCGCGCATTCTGCTTTAACGAGGCTGGTACAGGTAAGACCTCATCAGTGATTTGGGCGGCTGATTATCTAATGAACAAAGGCTTAATTAAAAAAGTCTTAGTCATTTGCCCTTTATCAATTATGTATTCAGCATGGCAAGCGGATGTATTCAAAACGGCTATGCACCGTACAGTAGCTGTCGCTTATGGGGATGCTACCCGACGCAAGAAAATTATCAACGGCGAGTACGATTTCACAGTCATTAACTTTGATGGAGTGGGAATTGTTTTAGAAGATATATGTAAAGTAGGGTTTGACCTAATTGTCGTTGACGAAGCTAACGCCTATAAAACAGTTACGACCAAACGTTGGAAGACACTAAACAAAATTCTTATGCCATCAACTCGCCTCTGGATGCTTACAGGCACACCAGCTTCTCAATCACCTCTTGACGCTTTCGGCTTGGCGCGATTGGTAGCACCTGGGAATGTGCCTAAATACTTTGGCTCATGGCGCGATACTGTAATGCATCAGATTACACGCTTTAAGTGGGTGCCTCGTAAGAACTCAAGAGAGATTGTGTATGAGGCATTACAACCAGCAATCCGCTTTGAGAAGAAGCAGTGTTTGGACTTACCTGAGTTGGTTTATCAAACTCGTATCGTTCCGCTTACCCCACAGGTAGCTAAGTATTACAAGACGTTACGTGACCAGATGTTAATTCAAGCTGCAGGTGAACAGATTAGTGCAGTCAATGCGGCTGCCAAGTTAACAAAGTTGTTACAGATTTCAGGCGGGGCGGTATACACAGATGAACATGAAGTCGTTGAATTCGACGTATCGCCCCGCATGAATACCTTGATGGAAGTCATCGACGAGACTAACGAAAAGGTTATTGTTTTTGTGCCCTATAGCCACACCATAGAGCTTGTGTCCAACCATTTAACCAGCCAAGGAGTAACCAATGAAGTAATACAAGGTTCAGTCAGTGCGACAAAACGAGCGGATATAATCAATCGCTTTCAAACGATGGAGAACCCCCGCGTATTAGTTATTCAACCACAGTCTGCATCACACGGCGTAACCCTTACAGCGGCTGACACTATTGTGTTCTGGTCCCCTGTTATGAGCGTTGAGACTTATATCCAATGCGTAGCCCGTATTGACCGTGTCGGACAAAAGAATTCTATGACAGTAGTCCACTTACAAGGCTCTGAAGTAGAACGAAAAATGTACGAAATGTTGCAGAGCAAGGTAGACAGTCACGAAAAATTAGTGGATTTATACCGTAGAGAAATAGGATTAGATGATGAAAAATCTTGATGAATTAGTAAAGATATACTTGACAATAAGAAGTGAGCGTGAGAGACTAGAGGCTGAATGGGAAGTGAAGGACAAAGAATTGAAGGAAGAGTTAGTCCTCATCGAACAGTCGATGCTAGGGGTATGTAACGATACTAATGCCACTAGTATTAAAACGCAATACGGCACAGTGATTAAGAAACTTAACGAAAGATTTACTTTGTCAGACAGAGAAAACTTCAATAAATTTGTGATGGAGCAAGGTGCTCCAGAGCTGTTCGAGGGTAGAGTACACCAGTCGAACTTTAAGCAATTCATGTCCGAGCACGAAGGCGACGGTCTTCCACCTGGGGTGAATGTGATGCGAGAATTTGCGATTCAAGTTCGTAAACCATCGTCATCAATTTAGTTAAATTTAGTTAAATAAAGGATATACAAAATGAGTACAGAATTAGTTAATTTAGCAGCATTAGGTTCATTGGCAGTAGCTGGTGGTTTAGATGAAGATACACTAGCCGTAGCTGGCGGTGCACGTCAAGGCGGAAGCAAGCGTATCTCAATCAAAGGCGGGGTGTTCCGCAAGTATGCGGGTGGTAAGGAAATCGGTGCTATCGAAGACCGCCACATGAATGTGATTATCGTTAAGATGGCACACAAAGCATCACGCATGTTCTACGACAAAGGCTACAAAGAAGGCGAGAAGGTTAGCCCAGCTTGCTGGTCAGCAGACTCCGAGAAGCCTGATGCAGAAGTTAAAACTCCAGTAGCGTCTAGTTGTTTAAATTGCCCAATGAGCGCAAAGGGTTCAGGCGATAACGGTGTTGGTACAAAGTGCAAACTCTCATGGAGAACTGCAGTTGTATTGCCAAATGACCCGTCAGGAGATGTGATGCAGTTGGTTCTTCCAGCTACGTCAGCTTTCGGTAAAGAAGATAATGGTAAATTCCCATTCCGTCCGTACATTCAGCACTTAGCGTCACACAATGTGTCAGCAGGCCGAGTGATTACTAAGATGGCTTTCGATACAAAAGCTCCTACACCAAAGGTGTTGTTCTCTCCAGTAGGTGCAGTACCTGATGAAGACTTAGAAGCAATTGCCCGTCAAGCCAAGAGCCCAGCGGCTGAAGCTGCAATTAAGTTGAACGTGTATCAGATGGATGAGAACGCTGCTCCAGCTACGGCATCTGCCCAGCCTGAGACTGTTGAGGAAGAAGAAGCCGCACCAGTAAAGCGTGAGTCAAAAGCGTCGGGTGAAAAAGCGTCTGATGTTTCAGACATTGTTAAAAAATGGTCTAAGAAGTAAGGATTAGGAATGCCACGGACATATAGCGAAGAATTTTTATTAGAGATGTATAGGGCTGACCCGAACAAGACGGGTGTAGCATTGGCACACGCTTGCGTAAAAGCAAACTTGCCAGCCAAATATGTTGCTCAAGCACTAGAAGTATCTCGTATGACTATCTATAGCTGGTTCCGTGGCAAACCCATCCGCGACAAGAACCGTCAGGTAGCCGAAGTATTCACTGATTTGGTAGAGGGAGACATCCTCAAAGGCACACTGCCAGCGAAGAACCTCATTGATGCCAAACGTTACTTAGAGGATATGATTGGTGAGCCGTTAAAAGACTAGGCGGGGGAGAAATCCCCCTTTATAAACTAGCCGAGGTAACTCGGCTTTTTAAACTCTGCTAAAAATGTTAAAACAATTCTACGAGAAATTACTACCTAAGCAGGGTGTTTATTGTGTGGCTGGCATTAGTAAAGAAGGCAGGATTACTAACCGCTATACAGAAACATTCGATGAGATATTCACCTTAGCCGAAGCACAGAAAGAGCGGCACGTAAACGTATATGTAACACCAGGAACCTTTGAACAATATTCACGCAAAGCGGAAGAGTCCGTAGCTGTTAAGTCATTCTTTATTGACTTGGATATTGGCGAAATATATGTAGAGAAGAACAAAGGCTATCCAGACCGTGAAGCTGGGTTTGCGGCATTAGAGAAATTCTTAGAAGACACAGGGCTACCACCTCCATTCAAGATTAACTCTGGTCGTGGCATCCATGCTTACTGGATATTCGAAGAGGAAGTGCCATACGCCGAGTGGAAGCCTTATGCCGAGTTATTTAAAGCACTATGCCTTGAGCATATGTTTATTGACCCAGCGGTTACAGGTGACGCTGCGCGTTTGATGCGCTATCCAGATTCACTTAACTACCGTAATGACCCACCTGACCCGACAGGATTCTATGACGACGAGATTGTTATGTACTCGTTCCAAGAGTTCCAAGAGTTTTTAGGTGCGCCAGTAGTTAAACCGCAAGATGTATTGGGCTCAGTTAAAAAAGGTCTAGATGACGAGATGAAAGAAATGCTCGGCCTAGATAACTTTGGCACAAGCTTCTTCACCATCGCTGAGAAAAGTCTTACAGGTGGTGGGTGCAAACAGATATATGACGTCCTGTCTAACCAAGCAACTGCGCCATATGACCTATGGGTAGCAGGGCTAACTATTGCATCAAGATGTGACGACGGCAAGGAAGCTATCCATGCCATGTCAGAAGAACACCCCGACTATGACTATAACAAGACCGAAGAAAAGGCATACAACGATGGACTTAAAGGACCTAGAACCTGCGATTGGTTTGCTTCAAACTTCTCTGAAGGATGCAACGGATGTCCACACAGAGGAAAGATTACCAGCCCAATCCAGCTTGGAAGAGAATTCAAACCTGCCAAGACAAATAAAGAGGACACAGTTTGGGAGGCACCGCATACCGAAACAGTTCCTGATTTCCCAGAAGCCCTGTACCCATTCATGCGAGGAGAAAAAAGTGGCGTGTACTTTATGCCACCACCAAAAGTAGATAAGAAAGGTGTCAAACATCAGGATGACCCAATCCGTATCTTGGCACATGATATGTACCCAGTCCAACGACTCTACAGTCCGTTAGACGGCGAGTGCTTGAAGATGCGTTTGATTCTTCCTAATGACCCTCCTCGTGAATTTTTAGTGCCGATGAAACATGTTTATGCACAAGACCATTTCAAGTCATTGATGTCATCACACGGGGTTTTATACGATATCGACAACATGGTGCATGTTATGAATTACATAGTTAAGTGGGGGCAGTTCATGGTCAGTAACGACAAGGCTGATATGATGCGCATGCAAATGGGCTGGACTGCTGAACGTAATGCTGAAGAAGCTTGGGCAAACAGAAGCTTTGTTATTGGCACACAAGAAGTAAACATGAAAGGCGAAGTAGTACCAGCACCTTCTTCTCCGTATGTAAAAGGTATTTCTAAATACTTTAAGCCAGTAGGCTCATACGATACGTGGAAGGAATGCGCAAACCAACTTAACAGACCTGGTCTAGAACTACACGCATTTACTTTGTTAGCTGGTTTTGCCTCTCCTTTAATGTGTTATACGTCAACTTCAGGCGTGACTATAAGCCTTCTTGGTCGTTCTGGTGCGGCTAAGACTGGAGCTATGTACGCAGGATTAAGCGTGTTTGGCAACCCAAAGGACTCAAGCGTGTTTGAAGCAACAGACAACGGTATGACTGGGCGCTATCTAAACTTTCACAGCATGATGCTTGGTGTTGACGAGATTGGTAATAAAGATGCCAAGGTTCTTTCTCAGTTAGTACACAAGGTATCTCATGGTAAAGCTAAGATTAAGATGCAAGCGTCAGTTAACGCTGAACGTGACCACGAGATGTCGGCATCATTGATTTGCGTAATGACTACTAACGAATCAGCTTACAGTAAGTTTGAGATTATCAAGGGCAGTGCAGATGGCGAGAAGGCTCGTATGATTGAGTTCTTAGTTCGTCAGCCTGAGTGTCTTGAAGGTCCACCTGGGGCAAAGTTAGGTCGTCAGATATTTGACCCGCTTCGTTCTAACTATGGGCATGCAGGCATCCCTTACATTCAGAAAGTCATGGAGCTTGGCGACGACTATATCTTGGCAACTGAAGAGAAGTGGCGCGAAAGGTTTAGTAACGATTTTAAAGGTAGCACTGAGTACCGCTTCTACGTCAACTTGATGTCTATCTGTATGACTGCTGGGGAGATTGTTGTTAACGAGATGAAGTTGTTAGACCTAGACTTGGAGCGTATCTACCACCAAGTTACGTTGGATATGATTAACATCAAGGACAACGTAGTCAAGGTTAACAAGACTGACTATCAATCGTTGTTGACAGAGTTTGTGTTGGCAAACCTAGATAAGACTTTAGTTCTTAAAGAGGGCGGCAAAGTAGTTGGTGAACCACGCGGCGCTATCGTTGCACGTATTGAGAGTGAGAAGAGTCTATTGCAGGTATCTAAGACTGAGTTCAAGAAGTATCTTAATACACGACAGATTAATGCCCGTGAGTTTGAGTTTGATATGAGGGAGAAAGGCATCTTGTTTGACGACAAGAAAGGTCGTTTGACTACTGGCTGGAAGAGTGCAATCCACCTAGACCCTGCATATCTATACTGGTTCAATCAAAAGTTTCCAGAGGACTTAATAGTTACTGACAATGATTGAGGAACCCGTCTGGCTCTTTCCGTTTCAAGGCATGGAGATTGGGGATAGTTTTTTTATCCCTACCCTGCGCACAGCAGAGATGATTTATGCCCTTGACACGGGAGCCAAGCGAGTAGGTGTCAGAGTAAAAAGCTACGTCACAACCAAAGACGGACACATCGGTGTCCGTACTTGGCGCATTCTTTAAGGCTTAATATCATAGGCTTTAAACTCTTCAATCATGATACGTTTAATAATATTTGATTGCAAAGTCAAAGCATCAACAATTTGTTTTCTATCGGTTTGAGGTAACTTCATTTTACGGTACGTATTTAAGTCTTCTCTTAATTGTTTTAATTCGCCATTAATATTTCGGTTATATTGCTCAACCAATACTTCAGCGTATGGGTTATTGCTTACATACTTAGCGTACTGCTCAGGGTCTTGCTTAAACATGTTTAGTTTGCGTTCTATATCTTTAATCTGGTTTTCTACTTTAGTAAACTCACGTGAATCAAAGTTAGATTTAGAACCTACAAAGGAACCAAACAAAGGCAAGTCTTTTTTAGCATCAAATGACTTGTTACCCTGCATCACATCTAAAGTGCCGTAACCTAATTCACCTACTTTAGCAATACCATCTAAGTAACTATTAGCTAAGAAGTAAACCGTGTTAGGGCTCCAGTCAATATACCCGCCAGTAATGTTAGCTAAGTTACGAGACAAATCTCTGTATATCTCTGGAATACGGTCACTACCTGTATAGGCATCGCCCATACGACGGTTCTTGTCACTGTAAATATCCTGTCCTAAACCATTCTTATTAATCACAAACTCAAGCACAGGACGCAAAGTACTTGGCATTACTGAGTCTAAGAAGAACGGTAGCGGGTCTACAGAAGCATCCATACGAGATACTGGGATTGGAATGAAAGAGTCTAAGCTAATCTGCGTAGCAGTATTCCAAAGAGCATCTCCAAACGAGCCCTTACCTGCAGCGGCACCAGCTAACTGTGCTCCAGCGGCAGCAAACGCGCCAAGACCAAAGCCCCAAGGAATCTGAACGATGTAATCGTTTTCGCCTGTTAAACTCTTTGGTAAATGGAAACGTGCGAAACGAGTCCACTGTTGCATGTTATCTGCTTCTACTTTGTTGCGACCTAGCTCATCGTCATCTGCCAACATTTGAGCCATAGCATAGACCAACATACCGCCAGCCGTAGAAGCTGCTAGAGTGATACGAGCGTTGCGCTGTCTACCAGCGTAGTTTTCTTTGTATGTTTTGAGAGCTTTAGGGTCTTCTTTAATAGCCGCTGGAAGCCCGGCTATCGCACCTTCTAGTGTACGGAATGCTGGTATTACAGATTCAATAGCACGAACAGCGCCAGTAGCCGCTGGGCGGTAGAACATATAGAACGCACCCATAGTTTTACCAAAGTCACCAACTTGTTCAAAGTTAGCTAAGTTCTTGGCATATGCCACAGCACGGACAGTCGCTGCTTCTTCAGACTTACCTTTTGACATTTCGTGGCGCTTAGTAATAGCATACGCTGCGCTTCGGCTAGACAATTCAAACATGTCTGTCCAGATGTCAATAACCTTGTCTACTTGCTCTTTGCCTCGCGCTATGCGGCTACGACCTAGTTCTTTTTGTAACGATTCAAAGTTAGACTTTATTGACAAGCCTTGCAAGTAAGACACCATACCACCACGCTCAATAAACTCAATCATGTCAGCAGCAATAGGGTCAGTCTTCTTCATTCTTGCTAACTCAGCGGTATCACCTTTTTCATAGGCAACTGAAATAGCAATAGCTTTAGTCATACCACCTTGTATTGAGCGCCCTGCAATAGCCTTAATATAACGAGCAGCTTCGCCTGGACCCATCTCAGCGGACATAGTAAACGCGTTAGTCAATGCGTCACGTATAAAGTTCATTGGCGCAAAGTTGTAGTTGTAGCGAGTATGCAAAGCTCCAAGGAAGCTGGTTGCCCTGTTAGCGTAGTCAACAAACGGCTTTGTGTCTTTATATGTGCGGCGGATTGCCTCACGTTGTTCTTTTTCTTGCACAACTAAAACATCAACGCTACCGTCTTCGTTGTAGTGGAATATTGAATTTTCGCCTTTTAAGTCAGCAAGTTCTTTACTGTTACGGCGTTCAGCGAAGGTTAAAGTTTTCTCTATTCTTCCAGACAATAACTGCTTACCATCTGCGTTTTTAGTGATTGCATTCTTAATTGACTGGGTTAAATCTTTCCTGCCGGCACGCATAGCAGCACGAGTAGCATCAGCACGTGACTGTAGGATTGGGTTATTTGACACAGTTGTACGACCATCAAATGAGTGTTCTATGTCTTGCAACTCCCGGCCCATGAGCTCACTATCAAAGTCCAACATTTGGTCTTCTTTTGATTCAGGAATACCTTTTAACGGGATATAGTTTTTAAAGTTATAAAAACCTACACGATTACTTACTGGCTGTGACCAATAGTTACCAATCATATTAAGTTCAGTTGTTGCTGCATGTAACTCACTTAGTCTAGCAATTACGTCATCCGCCAACTGTTTTTGTTTGGTTGGTAGTGCATTAAACTGCTGTATACGCAAGTCCCTAGCGGCTGGTGAGAGACCGGCTACGTTGTACATCTCATTCTGCTCATCAATCGAAAGAGGGGTTACTGTGCCATCTTTCTTAGTATTAGACCGTGGGCTTGAACCTAGTGGGTCAGCATACTTTTTAACAATAGCTTCTAGCTCTGTTTTAAGTTGTTGCTTCTGAGACTCAGATAGTTTTACGTTGGTATCTAAAATTTGATAGATTTGCGCACGGCGGTCAGCAGGGCTTATTTGCCCACCATTCAATACCTTATTGTTGCTCAATGGCACAATCATCAAATACTTTTCATGACGACGTTCACCCTCGTGCAATGCTTCAAGAATACGGAATAGCTTATTTAGACCTTTGTTTGCGTCCAGTCCTGATTCTTTAGAAAACTCAGCAATAGCTTTTTGTAGTCGTTCATCAGTGTCTTTAACGTATTGGTTATAGTAATTCTTAGCAGAACTAGCCGCTAACGTAATCTGCGTATAAATATTATTAATCTTGTCACGGCCTTCGTCTTCGATTAGACCAGCTAAGTCTAACTTGTCTTGCCAGTATTTAATGTGGTATCTACTGTTCTGGAATTTAGTAGCAATCTCTCTCCAGCCTGGCGCTGTAAAAAACAATTTAGATAATGTACGAAGATTCTTAGATTGGTCTTTGTCTGGAACGTCGTACTCTGGAGCATCTTCATTGATGCCTTGCTCACGATATTCAGGAGCTTTCTTAGTTTCTGCGCCTTCTGTCTTAGCAGCAAGCGGTTGTACGGCTACTGGCACTGGAGCAGATGCAATACGCTCAAACACTTCAGCCATCTCAAGTAATACGTTACCTTCAAAGCCAGGGGCGATAGTAATAAACTTCTCAGCCTGTGTAGGCACTCTTACCTTCTTAACCTTAATATCTTGCTCTTTAGGTTTAGGCTCAGCAAGTGTAGGAGGAGTTATAACTATATCTAGCTCTTCCATCTCCTCCATTACTTTTTCGTTATATAACTCGTTAGGGTCCATCGAGCCATACTCTTTAGCAACTTGCTGGTACATCTCAGCTGGTAACTCTTCTTTAGATGCCTTAGCGTCGTATAAACCAAACATCTTGCTAAGCGCCTGAGTAAATTGACGCCAAGCGTTTTTCATCATTAGTGTGTATTTAGCTAATGGACGAGCTTGAATCTGAGATAAGGCTAACTGGAACTTGTTATCTGTTAAGCCGTAAGTAATAAACTCATAAATATTTTCGTAAGCATTCTTAAACTTACCGCCCAATCGTTTCTTAGTAAATTCAAATATCTTCTCTAAATGCTCAACTGCTTCACGCTCTTCTGGGCGTAATGAGCTTGGGTTAGAATAGTAACGACTGATAAGTTTTACAGTAGCAGCATGGATAAGTTCATGTAAAACTGTAGCTTGGTCTAGACCTTCCTTAGTAATGTATAGGACATTTGTCTTAGGGTGATATTCAGCTAGCTTACCTTCTTTACGTAGCTTATTTAGCATCGGGTTATTTTCTGTAACCACAGCCATGCCAGTAAAATCAATACGAGATAGTCTTGCGCCAAGATACTTGAAGATAATTTCAATAGCTCTATTACGAGTCTTAGCTAACTCAGTAGCTGCACGTCTGTATGTTTTATCTCCAACCGCTGGTTTTAAGCCTACAAGACCCCTACCATTAGCAGACATCCATTCAAGGAATTTATTTACGTCTGTCTTAAGTAAGTCTATTGCTTTTTGAGGTAATGGTTCACCTTTACCAAGCGCTGATTCTTCAGCTGCTTTTTCTTTTGCTGTACGTTCTTGGGCTGCTGCTCTAGATTCTTCTTCCTTGCCGGCCAACTTAGCTGACTCAATATCTACCTTAGCTGCGCCACGAATGCCTTTACCTTCAGACTCAAGTTGACTCGCCAACTCCATAAAGCCAAAGTCTTGTTCAATAGCAGTATTGTTAGTTACTTCTTGTAAGTATGCATTGCGGGCTGGTTCAGATAAATCTAACCATGACGGAAACTCAATACCCATTTGCTCTGAGTATGTCTTACGGTTTTGCTCGTACATATTAATAGTACGTTGCTCACCCGGCATTAGTTGAGATGCTGCATATCCAGCACCACGACCTTTACCTTCTCTATAATCAGCAAGAGCTTCAGCGGCTTTGTTATGTTCTTCAATAGTGTTATCTTTAATATTTTCTAGATAAACATCTTTTTCATCAGCTGTTAAGTCTTTCCAAACCGGTAAATTTAAATCTTTAAACTCGTCGCGAGTTTCTTGATACATCTCAACTGGGTCAGTCCTAAATAGGCTTTGGGTTTTTCCGTATGCTGATTCAAGCTCTAACTGTTCAGAAGCTGGTAAACCCTCAATAGCTTGTTGCATTTCTTCTTGGCGAGCTATAGGAGCTTGTTTACCAACAGTAGTAGATGGGATACGCTTAAACTTAGCTTCTTCAAAAGCCAAACGTTGCTGCTCTTCTTCAGCGGCTTTGCGTTGGTCTTCCTCAATCATAGCCTGACGCAGTTGTGCATCTTCTGGACTAAGCTGAGCTGGTGCAGGCGCAGCTGGGGTAAATGCTGGTGTAGCTACAGGCGGTGCAGCGACTTGGCTAGTAGCTTGTACTAATGGAGTTTGTTGTGCTGGCGCTCCAGCTGAAGGTGTAACAATAGCTGCGTTAGTTCCTCCCAATCCTTGGGCGACAACTGCTGGAGCTCCTCCGGCGGGAATTCCTGTTTGCTGTCCAGATACTGTAGCGCTAGTTCCACCTGTTGTATTGTCAGTGACTGGGACATTTTGGGCTCCTAAATTAACCTTGATGGCTTCTATTGCCCGCTCACTAAACCCTGCACCTGCTGGCACTTCAAGCCCTAAAGCTCTAACATGTTTTTTAAGTATGGATGCGTTTGGTTTAACAGTCTGGGATTCAATAGTAGCTAAATAATCAGCTGCTTCTTTTTTAGGTACTTCGTAAATAGATTCTTTAGGCGCTTCTTCTTGTTTAATCTGGTTGCCCTGCGCTATTACTTCGTTGACCTCTTGAGTAGCATTTACTGTTGTCTGAGACGGTGCAGCTAGAGGATTACCATCAGCATCTACTGTAGGCTGTAATTTAGCTAGTATTGCTGGGTCTTGTGTACCATTTGCTTCAGTTGCGGCTTTATCTAATGCACCTGCACTTGTCTTTTTCTCAGACTCTTCTTTAGCAGCGTTAGCATCTTCTTTAAGTTTACTTGAAAAACGATTACGTACTCCACCAATTGTGCCAGGTACTACTGACATACCAAATGATGCAGCTGCCGTATTAACGTATTCTTTAATAGCTTCGGCGTCAGTTAAAGATATCTCAGCACCAAAACGTTCCATAATAGTCTGAATTTCTTCAGGTACTAGTTCTTTAGCGCCAGTGGTTGTAATGCGCTTAGCGATTTCTAGTGCTAGTGATTTACCAGCCTTATCTGTAGGGCTTAGGGCGCCCAACATAATCTTGTTAGAAATAAAGTCAGCTACAGCATGCACACCCGCTGCTGGTAGAACCTTGTATAGATTAATGTCTTCTGGGGTTAAGCCACGTTCTTGAGCTTCCTCAATAGCACGACCGCCAACTTCGCCGATACCGTGCATACCAGCTTGACCAACCATACCAGCGGTTGAACCCATCTTAATAGCAGCTTTTTTAGCCTCATTAATAACAAACTTCTCAGCTGCTTCTTTGCCTTGTTCTTTAACAATTTTTTCGGCAGCTTCTTTAACGCCTTGTTTAATTAATGTTTTAGATATTGCACCACCTACAGCGCCTGGGAGTGCACCAACACCAGCACCGCCAGCAGCACCAGCCCCTGCGCCAATAGCCATAAAGCCAAGGGTCTCAAGTAAGCTACCAACACCAGCACCTGCTTGATAAGGCAACCAATCTGTAATAACAGTGCCAATACCTTTTTCCCAAGCATCCGTAAATTCATCTGAATCTTTGACCACCATTTCGGCTTCGGACGCTTTCATGCCCTTTAAGCCACTAGCAATCAGTGAATCGCCAGTCTCGTTAAAGCCCATTTTCTTAGCAACTACACCTGTTAATGCCTTAGCGCTAGACCCCACGTTTTGTAGCTGCGGAATAATATTACCAACACCACGAACGAAGTCAGGCGCATCTTCTGCGACCTTTACTGGACCAACTGATTTACCCAAATGGGCTAAGATTTTATTCTTCGCCTCTGCTTGGTCAGTGGTATCAATATCGTAGTGCTGACCTTCATACTCGTAAACAGGCATGTTATACCTTATTTAATTTTAATTGGGTTTGCTGCTGTTCCTGGCGCTGCGTTAGCAACTTGTGTATCTTTCTTAGCTGGCACAACTATATCACCTTGTTTTTTAATAGCTTCAATAGTGTTTTCTGCTTCTTCAATTTGCGCACGTTGTTCAGCTTCAATTTCTGCTATTTTAGCTTTAGCTGCGTTCCGTTTATCAGTAAGAATTTTTGATTCTTTATCTAATACAGGACTATTGGCATCTCTATAAAGTTCTTTATTTTTTGAAGGTAAATCAGTTAACGCCCTTCTAGCATCGCCTAATTGTTTTTGTGCTGTAAACAACATTTTCTGTTGCGTTACTTTATCTGAACCTGTAGCTCTAGTTTGTGCAGCTTCTTTTTGACCCACGTAAGTCATCAAAGTCTTATTAAGGTCTTCGTACTTCTTAGACTGCTCAGTTTTAATCTTATATGCGCCGTCAAGGTCGCCTTCTTTTTCAAGACGCTCAGCTTTGTTAAGCTCACGAATAATCTTATCGACTTCGTTTTGAGCTTTTCTAGCTTCTTTTTGACCAGCAATAATATTAGGGATGTTTTTGTTAACTGCAACCATAGCAGCTTGCAAGGTGCTTCCTGGTGTTGAACCCCAAGATGCAAAGAACTGCGCTATCTGTAGTTTTTCTTGGCGTCTTGCTTCTTCCGCTAGGTTTGATTTCTCCGCCATTAAACGAGCACGTTCTTCTGGTCTTGTATCAGGACCAACATACTTATCTTTAGCGGCTTGTTTCTCAGCCATAATTTCATCAATAGTCTGCTGTCTACCTGTAGACCTATCATACAAAGCTTGCATAGTAGGAGAAAGACCAGGGATGCGGTCACTCGACGCAGTTGTTGTACTTACTGAAGGTTGTACTTCGCGCTTAGCAGCTGGCGCTACTTCTTTTTTTGCTGCCATATTAACTTGTTCAGTTTTAGTCTCGCCTCTGTCATTACGCTCAACTGCATCTTCAGCTACGGGAGCAAGTACTTTTTCCTTAACATCTTCTTTAACGTCTTGTTTAACGTCTTGTTTAACAGCTTGAGTAATGCCACGACCAGAGCGAACATCCGCTGCGGAACGACCAGAACCGCTTGACGCGTCAGGTTTAATACCAAACAAAGCCTCGTATCCTTTTTGAGGACGAGCTACCGGAACGTCTGCTGAAGTAGCATCTACTTTAAAGTCGCTTGGCTTTTCTAGCATTGGAATACCGTTGCTAGTTGGGCGGTTTTTCATCTGGTCAAACATAATAGAGCTAGTAGTTGGAGCAGTGTCAGTGGCCTTGCGGTCAGCTTGTAAAGCTAGTGCAGCAGCAATATCAGCTTCACGACGTTCTTTTAATTCGTCTGAGTCTTTTATCTGGTAGTCTTCAGCGGTTTTACCAAACACTCGCTTACCATCAGCAAACGCAACAATGCCACCACCTGCAAGACCTAGTTCTCTCATCTTAGCGAAGCGCAATGCGTCTCTACGGATAGTGTCGCTAGTTGTATTCTTAGCTATTTCTTCAAGCTCTTCAGCGTCTCTAATTTTAGATAAGTCTGACTTAACATTACCACCTACGTCATAAGACGCAATACCACCTTTGGCGTAAGACTTAATCTGACCGCCCTGAGCAACCTTAGTTGCGTTACCAGAGAATGCGCTATAGATATTAGCACCAGCGCCCAAAGCACCAATACCTTGAGTAAGTTGGTTAGGAGCCGCAACATATTGTTGAGTGCTAGTAGACTGCATCGGTAAACCACGAAGCATATTAGACATAAAGCCCAACTGCATCATTGGGTACTGCTGAGCGTTGGCGTAGTCTTGGATAGCCTGATTAATAATCTGTTGCTGTTGAGCCTGTTGAGCTGCACCAGTCTGTTGCTGTAACCCAATAATATCTTTCTGTGTACCAAACTCTTGACCTGCCAAAGAACCTAGAGTAGACGCAGCTTGACCTGCACCAGCGTAGCCAGCCTGTTGAGCACCAACGCCCTGAAGACCTTGACCAACGCCCTGCATACCAGTCTGAATACCTTGCAAGCCTGTTTGAATACCTTGTAGACCTAGGTTAGCACCAAACTGTTGTTGAGCTAAAGCACGGTCATAGGCTTGTTGTGAGCCCTGAGCTTGGATGTTAGATAAGTTTGATAGTAAGTTACGTTCACGTTCTGCGCCCATTAATGCCTGACGAGCACCGCCATAAGTACCTTGACGAGCTGCACCTAGGTTAGCCTGTTGACCAGCGAGTTGCGCTTCACGTACTGCATTCATCTTAGCAATATCAGTTACTTGCTGTTGGTATGGTGACATAAACGACCCCATAGTTCTAGGGTCAGTAATACCTTGCATAAACTGTTGTCCTGCACCAAACGCTGGAGCTGCTGCTGATGCACCTGCCATACCAAGATTTGTACCCATGCCACCTAACATACCGGCTTGTTGGGCTGTACCAAACTGACCCATACCGGCCATACCTGCTAGACCACTAGCAGTGTTGTATTGTCCAGGAGTTTGCAGACCTGCAACTGACCGTTGAGCTTGTTGTTGTAACGGACTAAACCCAGCTACATATTGAGTAGGGTCTTTAGAATAAGGTGTATACGGTTGGAAACCAGTTATCTCGGTAGTAGCTACACCATTAGCATCAGTTACATCCCGCGTATTAAACAACTGCTTTTGCGTTGCGCCAAGCATCGTCTCCACATACGGCTGTGCGTATTCTGGTAGATTAGTTGTGTACGTTGTTCCTGTACTTTGCGTTGTACCGCCGCCGCCTTTACCCATCTTTATTCTCCGTCTATAGAGGCAACTCGTAAGTTACCCAAGTAGCCTTGCAGCCATCATTTTGAAATATCTTAGTCCATCCTGGACGTCCTGTCGACTCAATTCCGTCGCAACCAACATCTTTTGCAAAACGTCTAAGTAGAGCCAGCATTGGCTCTTTCCAGCTTTTTAAATCTATACCCCCGCAAAACTGCATGCAGAGTAGCTTTCTCTGTGGATAGGTAACTACGTTTGTAACTACCGCCCCTTTAACCCCTGTGTCATCAAATGCCACCCAAAGCTGATAATCCCCATCTACTATCAAGTCATAGATATTTGATGACGTAAACCTACCGTAAGTATATTTAGCTGCCTTATCAATAAAAGACTCAATCTTTTCCCAGCATCCATCAATATGCTCAGCCGGCACTAAAGATACTTGCATCATTTAAGTATCCTACATAATTCTTTAAAGGTAATTTCACCGCGTTTATAGGCTTTTAAGGCTTTCTTTTGCTTATCAATTAGACCACCGGCACGTTCTCCGCCACCACCGCCGCCATCTCCACCGCTTCCATCGCCCCCGCCACCATCGCCACCATCGCCTGATGAACCGTCGCTACCATCACTACCATCACTACCATCGCTACCGTCGCTACCATCGCTACCGTCGCTACCATCACTACCGTCGTCACCTTCACCTTCGCTTGATGACTCTGACTCTGACTCTGACTCTTCTGATTCAGCTTCAGCTAAAGCACTTACAACAGGACCAAATGGACCCATAGTGGCTACAGACGGCGCATTCATAGCGCCAAGGGTGGCTGTGTTAGCATCTGCAAGGGCGTTAGCGTCTATAGCTGCATCTGCCATACCGCGTCCAATTGCTCCAAGAGCTGCGCCGCTTAAACCCCCAAAAGCACCTAGGGCATCTGATACACCCATAGCGCCTAAGCCTAAAGCACCGAGAGAGCCTGCAGAACCGGGCCCACTACTACCAGGTCCACTATCAGAAGAACTAGCACCATCTCCATCGCTACCTCCATAATAATTATTTAGGTCTGTAAATGTTTGTCTTGCTTCTCGCAATGCTGGTAATCCTACACGTTCGTTTGCTTGTACATAATTTAATACATCTAATGCCCGGTTAACTTTGGCACCTACTAATTTATTTGCTGTGTCCGGGTCTAAAGATGCTGTATAAACATCTGTAATAGGTGTTGAAGGTGGCGTAAACGGCGTAGTTGATTGTTGTCTAGATATTTGGCGACCGTAAGCTTCTATATCCTGTAACGTTGGAGCGCTGGGATAAGGGCTAAACGGCATTTGTTGATACCCAGAAAATGTAGGGTATGTCGGTAAAGTATATGCACTCCGTGTGGGTTGACTAGTTTGAAGGTCAAACCTATCCCCAGGAACTCTTTCCCCAGCTTGAATACTTCTATAAAGGTCGTCAAAAATACCCATTACTTTGGTATGTATTTATCTGCTTTAACGGCTGGCGCTTGTTTCTTTTTGCCAGTACGTGCGGTACGTACTTTATTCATCATCTGATGTAATTTTTTAGCCCCTGCTTCGGTAGAACCGTTGCCTAAATGAGACACTACATCTGCTGGCACTACAAACTCACCATCCGCTAAACGAGCTGGTTGACGCCCGTCAATGCTAGCTGGGATATTGTCGCTCATACCATCGCCAGGACCTCTAAGAAGACGTGGCACAGAACCAGAAGCGTAACCACCCATGTTATATCTGTCGGCTTGAGTAATACCGCCGGCAGCGTAGTCTTCTCTATCGTCTTTACTTTCCGCTGGTTTAATGCCAGGCGCTGACAAGTTAATGCCGCCCATAGCATTTGGTCGCTGTAAGTTTTTATATGGACTGTAATTAGCTCTAGTATTAACTTTACCCATACGAATCATAGAAGCGGTTAAAGCGTCTTTATATTTGGTGTCTGGGTCTTCATCACGCATAATGCCCGTTGTGCCAACGTAGTCTGGGGCTGGGGCTTGAGACGGCGCTTCGCCTTCCATCATCTTCATATACTCATCTAACTGAGCTTGAGAGTCTACCCTGCGTCCACGAGCATAAGAAGCGATACCACCTGAAGCCATGCCCATAACATCGCCTTGCGGCTCATCGTCATAAGTACCACCAGCTGCCATCATAATGCCACCTTCAGCTGCATATCTTGGTGTATATACGTTAGGTGTAACTCTAGAAGGCTGGAAGTTAGGGGACATACGATAGTTAGATAAAGAACCTTTATATCTTTTATCAGGCATTTCAGCAGAATCTGGGGCAAAAGCACCCATTGCATTAAGTCCTGTGTAAGCTAGTAAGCCTGTTTTAAATGGATTTTTATCCATCCACTCAAGAGCACTGTTAAAGCCTTTGCCTAAGTCAGTCTGGCTACCGGAGTAAGACTCCATATGCCCTTTAAATGCAGGGTCATAGTAAGTTTGTGGACCTTGCGCAGTAGGTATACCTTCAACTGAAGGGAACTGATAAGGACCAGCTTCTACTGGAGCGTTAATAGCTGATGTAGTAGTGCCGCTGGGCATCAAGTTAGGGTCATTTAAAGTAACAGGCTGTGCGTTATTATAGTTTTGCATCATGTCAAGAATTGACTTGTCTTGCCCGTATTGCCCTACGTCTGAAGCTACTGTGGGGGCGTTTGCAAACTGTAATGCGTCTGGCTGAACTTGAAGGATGCCTGAAACGTCTGCTGGTGGAGCAGCGTTTAATAACTCTGGACCTGCGTTAAGTAGCTCTGGGCTAGCCCCTTCAACAGGGTTTACGCCACCGGTTACACCACCTGTAATTCCGCCAATTACGGCGCCTGTTAGGATATCTTCTGTATCTCCACCTGCTAATGCGCTAGTTCCTGCACCAATAGCGGCTGACGTGCCAATAGCAACCCAAGTCATATTTGTTCCCCTTCAATTTTCATCAAGTCATTGATAGATGCTATTAAGCCTAAATCTCCATAGCTAGGGGCTATAACTTCATCTTCAATCTTATCTAAATTCTCTTCGCCTACATAGGCAGTTAAATGTATAGTGGTCCAGATAGTGTCTTCATGCGCATATACAGCACGTTTTAGCCCTACTTCTGAGACAAAAGTACATGGTCCTTCTAGTTCTTTCTTACCAAATTCTGTAAACACCGTAACCTTGCCCTTAGAGATAATGTTTAAGTGTTGATGTTTGTGTATTTTACCTATAACTACTGAGCCTTTGCGTAAAAGAATCTCTCTTGCATAAGTACAACAACCATAATTCTCATCTACTGGCGAAAAGTAATGCTTTACTGGGCTGTCATCTGGGGGTAAATCTCCTGACGAAACCTTGTCTTTTAGTCCTTGTTCAACAGTTAGTACGTCCTGTCTGAACTTTACCTTATTGACGGTGTTTTGTATAGATGTTGTCATAGTGCTGTTGCCGATACAAATGTTATTGAACCTAATGCAGACGGAGTTGCGGGTCTGGCATACGGGCTGGTTTGCGCCGCTAAATGTTCCATGTAAACACCGTCTGTTGCTGGAGAAGTGTCGTAGGCTTGGTTAGTAGCCCAGTACAGTTCCATTATATCTCCTGCGTTTAGTGTAAACACTACTTCGGAGTACGCAGTTACATACGAAAAGACTCCAGCGCTTTTACGGGCTGGCACAGTAAATATTGTGGTTGAACGAGGTACATCTACAAATCCAGAACCCGTATCTATCTTTAACCATACCGCCGCATCATGGGCAACGTTGTCTGTATTTGTGAACTGAAGACTGTATGTAATCTTATACACGCCAGAAAAAATAGCCGTAGCTGCCCCAGGAGCATTTAAAGTAAATCCGTTACCGCCTTCAAGTGTATTAAATGTAACTGCTGTGGGGGTATCCGATGCTGTTGCAAGCTGGTCGGTGCTGTCTGAAGCAGCAATAAACGGAAGACTAATTATTGACCCACCGCTTGACCCAGCAAATGAGGCTAAATAAGCATCTAGCAAGTTAAAGTAAAGACGTAGAGAGTAGTTAAGTTGGTCGTCCCTGCGCTGGTCATACTCAATTGGCGCTGTAGGAAGGGCAGGGGCTACAAACTTTTTCTCAATAATAGGCATTATCTTCTACCGTCCGGGCGCATATCAAGGCGTGGGCTACCCAACTGCCATTGTGTATCTAAGCCAGTAGACTCAACTTTCAAGGCAACCTGACGGGCACGGGCTCTCATATACACTTCGTTTGTGTACTGGTTGACCACAGTCTGAATAACGCGTTGTGTGTTGCTAGCGTTAGACTGATAAGCCCCGCCTGGAAAGTTGCGTGGGCGGATGACAAAGTTAGCCTCTGGATTAGCAGCGCTAGACCCAGCAAAGTTAATATCCGGAATAATACGACGAGTAAGCATAAACTGGTCGCCCTCAGCAATATCAAAGTCAGAAGACTGAATATACGCAGCCAATGCAGCACCATCATCGTTAGTACCGTCTTCATGGTTAAGTAAGTAGCTACGGTCTAGTGTAGTGTCTGTATAAGAAGCTTGTGGGAACTCACGTAACGGATTGTCTAGCCAAGCATTGCGCTCAATATTACCGTAGTACCAAATTCTTTCTAGGTGGTTATATATAACGTATCTATTGTTGACACTAGAATTAGCACTTGGGTACATCCACCATACTTCATTCCAACCTTCGTTTGTGCCACAAATAACCTGGTCGGCTTGGTCAAAGTTAATATCAGTAAATACAAAGTTACGTAGTGTGCAAGGTAGTGTTTCTACGCGTCCTGTATATACATAGAACTTATCATGCCCCATCCAGAAGGTCATGTTGTTAACTACAGTAACCGCACGGGGGCCAATAATAGATAAGTTGTCACCAATCTCTTGCAACGCAAATACGTCAGTTGTGCCAGTAAACTGTAAAGAATTTAATGTGGCTTCAGTAAATACAAGAATCTCTTGCTTAGTCGGTATAGCACGTACAATCTGCGAACCACGAGAAACACGAATAAACCCTGCAGAATTAGTTACCAAAGGTGTCCACATGCCAGGGTCATCTTGAGAAGCCCAGCGTATTAATAATGGGTCAAAGTCACCAGCTGACCCTGCATACGGTTGACATCCAAAAGCCAATAAATGCTTATCGTTCTGTGATACTAAAGTTTGCATAGCAGAATCTGGTACATCAGCGGCGCCACTTGTATCCTCAAGTAAAATAGCGCGGGTAGCTAAAGCAGTATCAGGTGTTGCATTAGTGCCACGTTCCCAGTAATAGATTGGGCCATTGCGGATATTCATTACTAGATTGTTATCAAACTGGTCAAACCACCAATCTTGTTGTGGTAGATAAATACCATCTGGGCTACCTAAACCCCAACCAAAAGCACCGTTCCAAGTACTTGTGCCCCAACCATACCCTAGCGTCTGTATTGCGTTTCCTGCGTCAATTTCAAAGCTTACGTTAATACCTGTGCCGCCGCCTGTAGTGCTAGATGTAGCATTTACCCCCACAGTAAAAGTAAACGCATTGACGTTAATAACAGTTTCTACTTTATGGGTTGCGTTAAGTGTAGCAGCTGGAATACCCCCTACTGCGGCTGCACCGGATATGTCTACATAGTTACCAACGTCAGCATCTGAGCCAACAGCAATAATAGTTACCGTACCAGAACCGTTAGTTGTGGTTATGCAGTTATTAGTAACCGGAGAAGTTAGTGTGGGTGTAGTAGCACGTAAAGGGGTTATGTCGTAAAAATAACCCCCTGCTTCAATATAAACCTTTTCGTTAGTGCCACAGGCTAGAAAGTTATCTTGGTAAGACGTAATCCACCCAAACATCTGACGGCAATATCCAAGCATGTATTCTGTAGTAGCTTTAAGCCAGCCACCAATTTTTTCAGGGTAACCAGAACGAAAGCGAATTTTGTCGCACTCATACCAACCACCCTCGTTGGAGTAGTTAGTCTGGTCTCTGTTAATCCCCGGCTTAAATTGTAGCTTCTGGAATGGCATGTTAATTCCTATAATTTAAAAACTGAGCCATCGATACTCTGTAATTACCTGGCTCGGCAATAGTTTGTTTCGCCGCATGCTCTGCGCACCCAGAAAATATAACCGTTCTGTTTTCTTTAAAAGGCACTACTTCATTAACTTCTGTAAACTCTAAATCACCGCCTTTAATATTACCCAAAGAAAAAAAAGTTAACGCAGTCAAACAATTACTATCTCGATGTCTTTTGTATTCTTCCTCGGCCCCATAAAAATTTACAAGGGTTCTATCAAAGTTACAGGTACCTATTGTAAAAAAATACTGATTAAACTCCGTAGCTTTTGTAATTAGTTCGTCACAAAAAAGTTTTCTATTTAAACACAGTATATCTGAACTACTTCTGTCACTATAATAGTCGTCTAAAAACACGCTTTTGGCGTTTTTCTGCGGCACACCGTTATACATAGCAACTCGCGTATTTATTGGGTCTTCTGTGTGATGCTTTAATTTATGTAACTCAGCTTTAATTTTGGCTAGTTCTTCGGGGGAATACATATCATCCACCAATATATAAGATAGATTTTTAGCCTGCATTAAATTAATTTGCATAGTTACCTTAGACAAAAGAACGTGTGCCCGCACGGTCTATGATAAGCGTTTGTCCTCTTGGTGTCGAGCCTTCTTCGTTAGGAATGCTTATATGCGTCCAAGAGTCAAACTCACGAATTAACTGGTCGTATTGCAGGTCAGAGGCAATAATTGCTTTACAAACAGCGTCAGGGCTCATTCCAGGTACACGAATATCAGCTGCACAGCCAACCATATGCTGGCTTGCTTTAGACCCGCCTACATGCTTATTAACCTCTGGACCACGATAAGCTGAGTTAATCATAATCGGCTTACCCCCAAGTATCTTTTTAACCTCTTCTAGGAAGTTAGCTAAACGCACTAAGTTTTGATAAGCAAGCGGGCCTGGGGTGTTATCCAAACCATTACGAGCCGCTGTCTCACTAGCAGTTAGTTCTTCAAGAGTAAAGTTGGGTGTTAGGTTCATTTCTTTGCCTTCATATCCACAATCTTCTCTAGGGTACGGCCACCAAAATAAAAGCTCATGATTAACATGCCCCATTGCCCAAGCAGTTCTACATATGGTTGATGCACATTTATATCAAACGCACTCATCAAACCAAACACCGTATAAACAAAAAGAATGAAGATAAGGGTGCCCGGTCTGATGTTTTTGGATAGCCAAGAGTCGCTTTTCATATCAGCTTCATGGCGTTTGGTCAGTTCTTGGTTCTCAATATTGTCGGCATTAAGCTCAGCTAGTCGGCCTTCTTGTTGCATCTTAATTAATTCGGCTTGCGCCTTGGCTTTGGCTTCAGGGTCTGGTACGAACTTGTCAAGCACTTTCATGCCAACGTCTAGTAGGGCTGCAATCGGTAACATATTATTTCCTCATTAACATTGAGCTTGCTATGATTAGCATAGCTTCTGGGGTTTCTGGTGGATTTTTCCAGCCGACTGTAATTTGACCAATAAACTTATTCGTGTCAGGGGGTACGGATACGCGGCAGGTGTAGTTAATACCGATAGCCTTGTACCATAAACCTATTTCTGACTGCGCCTTTTTGTATTCGCTACATGGTATTTCATTGGCCATTAGCTTAATGATGTCATTATTATTGTTTATATTTGTGGTAAAAAGCCCGACATCGTAACCGTCAAACTCTTTGTAACGTTTATCAGGCAGATAAGCTCTTTCAACAATACGAGTGCCTAACAGCGGGTTGACTGAAAATATAACAACTAAGTCAGCGTTTGTGCCCTTAAATATTACCTTAGCGGCATCGTCATACCGAGCTGCGTTCATAGAAGGTAGCTGTTTGGACTTGGTATAGGCATCCAGCATCAAGCCTTGGTTCTGCCAAATAAAGTATCCAGTAAAGGTCAATACCGCCATAATAACAATAGCAAACAGCCTGAACGGGCTACTTACATAAGCAAGTATTTGTGGCAGTAAGTCTTTCAATTACTTAGCCTTTTTAACTGGTTTTTTCTTAACCGTGGCTTTCTTTACAGCGGGCTTTTTTACAGCTGGTTTTTTAACCGCAGGTTTCTTAACCGCAGGTTTCTTAACTACGGTCATTTCTTCTTGCACCGCAACAAGTTCAATTGGTTTGAACTTATTAAGAATTACTTGAAACAGAAGCTTAAACATATTACTGCCCCCAGACTTTGGTGCCAATCGGCTTAGATGTTACGTTGATAGCAACGCTTTGTTTAGGTATAGAAAGGTCATGCCCACAATCATTGCACTTTTGTGCTGCTAGCTCAGCTTCATCTACATCACGCCCGCAATTGGGGCAAAGAATTTCAACCGTATGGCGTGGGGCTACAGTACCATCTTCTAGCTTAACTGCTGGATTTTCTTGAATCATACTAGCCTTAGAAAGTTATTGTCCAAGCATCTGTGTAAGTAGCTTGTGGGGTAATAGCATTTCCAACCATATGCAAAATAGCCGTTTCGTACTCGATAAAATTACGAGTAATCATCTGCGTAGGTATGTTTACGCCAAGTCTAAAGTTCCAATCAATAGGGTATAGCACGTCATCTTGAACCACGAACTGAAGCATTAGCACGGCATTCTTAATGCCAGACGCTTTAACAAAAGCTTGTATCTGAGCCTTCTGTTCGTCATAGCCTTGGTAACTTAATACTGCTTGAGTACGAACAGAGTTAACCCATGTGTCAGTAGCCGCGCGTACAAAATAAACATCACCGTTACTGTTAACAGTAGCTGATAGACTTACTGCTGTGTGGTTTCTTACATTACCTACTGCTTGTTGAGCGATATACTTACCTGATACAAACAAGTCTGCGAACAAAGGGTGGCGCTTAAACGCTTCTTTGTCAGTAAACAATACCCCACCAAACCAATTTTTGTATGCGGAATTATCTAAGTTACCCCCGCTACCGTTTTGTAGCTTAACAATAAAATTTGTAAGCGTAATAGCGTCCGCATCAGTAATTACTTCTGTAGCTAGAGTATTAAAACTAAACGGAGCTAGGGTGTTTTGTAGTTCTTTTTTATCAAATAGTTTAGCCGCTATGCCATTAGGGTAAGCATTCGTAGCTTGTAATGCCAAAGGGTCTTGTGTAACAAAATCAATATCTCCAGCAGTAAACGAATAAGCTACGTTATTACGTTCAAGAACTTCAATTAAAGGAGTAACAAACGCTGCGTTTTTAGATTCCGCAGAGGCTTGTTCTAACGAAGCTGGGAGTATTTTGACTGTTGTCATACAGAAATAACGCCTAATTTAATTAAAGCGGTTTTTACATGCTTCTCTATTTCAGCAGCTTTAGCATCTTCAACTAATTGGGTTTGCTGAGCTTGTTGAGCTTGCGTCGGTAAAGGCTCTGTTTCTAAAGCTTTTAGTGCTGCAGAATTAGCAACTCCTGCTGCAATCTTTTTACCCCGATTGATATAATCAGTTGGTTCAAATCCTTTGATATACGCATCTAGCTCTTCACCAGTGATGTATAAACCTTCTTGTGTAAGAGGCACATCAATAGAAAAAGTTGATACTGCTCCATCAAACTTAACAATAAGTTGACCTGATTCTTCAATAAAATGTTTAATTATGTATGTCATATGTTACCTTTTAAGAAATTGAACCGTTTCTAGTTCCTGTATTTGTATAAGTAATGTTCGAGTTACCTACAATACAAGCTCCAGCGGCACCACCACTACTAGTTGGTTGGTCGCCAGTACCACCAGAACTACCTGAAGAGCCGTAACCACCACCAGTACCGCCATTACCAGCACTGCCCCCACCGCTAGCCCCGCCAGGACCTGCTGCTGCTAACGTCCCATTTTGCCCAGGTTGCCCAGTATTTTGCGCAATAAATTGGGCGGGTGCGCCTGTACCTCCACCAATACCACCACCGCCACCACCACCAGCAACTGTAGCTTGTGTTTTAGGGCTAGTAGCAACATAACCACCAGCACCGCCACCGCCACCGCCACCTCCACCAGCAATCCGGTTAAGGTTATTCATTGTAAGTGCTCTTTGAACTAACAGAGCTGGTCCTCCTGCACTTCCTGCTGCTCCCGGAGTGCTGGTTTGTGGGGTTCCGCCAAGTCCACCGTTACCACCATCACCTAAGATGGTACCGTTATTAACAATTGTTACTGTATCGCCAGATGCCCATGATGTGTCAACAGTAAGAGCGTAAGAACCCGTCGAGCTCGAATAAACATAAATACCAGGATTAATAGTCAACGTCATGTCAGTTTTACCAGAACTATAACCAGGTGCTTTTGCGGTATTTAACGTATAGTTTGCAGTATCAGAAGTTATAGTTGCACTTGCGGTTACGCGGTTAGACTTATTCTGCAAGTTTTGCATTGAAATAACCGTACCTGAACCGCCAACACCTGCCAACGTACGTACGTTAGCATCGTTCATAGTAATTAGCGCAGTGCCAGATAAACCTAGCTCAACGTTTACATCATTAAGTGATATTTGTCCTGAAGGCGTTGTCATTATTTACCCTCCAAAACCTCTACACGCTTAACAAGTTCAGCAATAGCTGCAAAAGCTAAAGCACTTAGTTTTTCATAGTCAACAGCTAGTGAACCATCTGGGCGGCTACGAACTGCCTGCGGAAATACTGCTTGTACATCTTGAGCAATAACACCAAAGTCAGCTTTCTGGATAAAGTATCCATCTTCACCACCGTTGTCTGCAATATAAGCATCAGTCCAATCAAAGTATTTACCGCCAATAGCAGCTACTTTAGCTGCGGCATTGTCAATGTCTCTTACGTTTTCTTTAAACTTGCTGTCAGATGAATAATAAGCAGTAATGTTATTAGTAGCGCGAATTTCACCTGAAACACCAGTAGCTGCTGTACCTACACCAAATGAACCTACTTGATAGTAGCCAGTTGTATTTAACGCTGTAATACCAGCGCCAGAACCGTTAAAGGTTGTAGCGTTCACAGTTGTAGCAGAAATAACTGCAGCAGTAAAGTTACCAGAAGCATCGCGAGCTACGATTGTGCTTGCACCGTTAGCAGAAGCCGCTGTTGTATTCGCGTTAGGTAAAACGCCAGATACGTTGCTTTGTAAGTTACAGTAAGTAGTAGAAGTTGAACCTGTACCACCGTTAGCGATTGGTAATGTACCTGTTACGTTTGACTGTAAGTTAGCGTAAGTAGTTGAAGTTGAGCCTGTACCACCAGAGGCGATTGGTAATGCAGAGCCTAAAGTCAATGAAGTTAAGTGAGTAACGGCATCAACTACGTTTGTGCCATCGTTATAAACCCACATTGTTTTGCCAGCTGGAACTGCAATACCTGTGCCGGTAGAGTTCTTAACTGTAATAGCATCTGCGCAACCGTTGTTAACGATGTAAACCTTCTCGATAGCTGGCACGATTAAGTTTTGTGCACCACCAGACGTACCTGTTAGGTTTAAGCGTAGATTACGCGCAGTTTGCGTAGAGTTAGAGTCTGTAAGAGTTAGCGTTACAGTGCCACTAGAAAAAGTTACGTCAGCTGAGCCAACAATAGCTTCTTCAAGAGCAGTGCCTAAGTTTACGTTAGTGACGTTACCCCACGTACCTGAGTTCTCACCCGTGGCCATGAGCTGAATTTTTAAAGCTGAATATGTACTTGCCATTTATTACTCCTAAGCCGCTATGGGCACCCAGTTTGGTGTTTGCGATGTATCAATTAAGCCCCAGACCAAAGGTCTAGCTACTCGACCGGTAGCGCTCACACCCGTTAAATATACAGTAGCTTTGCCCCTTATGGCAACACTACCTTGAGAAATTGTTCCTGCAACGCCTGTAACTTGAACAGTGTTACTTGAGGCCTGGTCTATTTCCCCTAAACCTACGGTTCCAGCTACCCCTGTAACGTTAACAACCGCTACACCGGTTACGGTTGCAAAGCCTATAGACCCTCGACCAGTGTTTCTTGTTACGGCTACATTAGCATTACCATCTACTTCTTCTTCGCCAAGCCCGATAGCCGCACTAACCCCAGTAACGTTTACTGTAGCCTTAGCATCTATTTCTGCGGTGCCAATAGTTCCAGTGCCAACAACACCCGTTAAAGCTGTACTACCCTTACCAGAAACGGCTACTGTGCCAAGAACTGTCGGTGCAGCTTCTCCAGTTACACCGTGATTAGAGCCTGCATCAACAGCTACGCCGCTTCCAAGTAATACTAATGCTTGCTCACCAGTTACAGTTACATTAGCTATACCCTTGACCGCTACACTGCCGGCTGTACTAGTAGCCTCAATACCTGTTGCAAATACTTCAACACTTAAAACACTACCCCACCCAAAAGGTTCGCCCCAAGGGCTTAGCCCCCAACCGCCAGATTGACCTGCGGCAACACCAAAAAGTGTGGTAGAAGCTTCTACACCTGTTACGGTTTGTTCGACAAAAGCTCCGCCCTCGCCGAAAGGCCCTTGGTTCCAGTTACCTTCACCGTAGGGCAGTGCCATATTTAAGCAATACGAATAATAGCGTTAGAGGCGTCAAATGCTGGGAAAATGATTGTGAAGTCACCAGCAGTAGATGTCTTGTCACTACCAAAGTCCAACACACAAACAGCTGCGTTTGTTAGTGCTGCGTTTGAGTTGTCGTTAGCAGAAGGTGTTGTGTTGTAAATCAACGCGCCACGAGCTGTTGTAGTAACGTTTGAGAATGTCAAATCGCTAAAATCAGTAAAGCCTGTACCAGCAGTAGCGTTAGTGTTTGTTGTACCAACACCAGTGTTAGTTAGAGCTGCGCCACCAGCAGTAACGCCAGTAGCCTCACCTGTAGCTGTGTAAGCAGTGGTGTTAGCATCTAAGTTAGCTGAGCTTGTGTACAAAGCTAGTTTAAAAGTGTCAGAACCAGATTGACCAGTTGGACGGAAATCGTGAACACCTAGCAAAAGCTGGGCTTTGAAAGATGTGCACATTGCTTGAGTAATAGCCATTTAAGGACTCCTTAATCTTTTAATAAAATAGTTAACTCAGGATAACCAGCTTCTCTTAAACGATTAGCAATAGTCGTACGGTCTGAGCGGACCGCTTGTTGCAAATACTGAATTAAAACAACTCGTAAGTTATTTTTAAATGCTTCTGCCTGTTCACGAATCACGGGGTGAGACTTAGAACCAACATAAACAATCTTGTCTAGCGCCATTTCGGCTAACTCTTCTGGGGTAAAACCGCGCCCAGATGTTGAAAGCACTGAAACATTGCCACCTATGAAGCCGTCTACTGAGTCGAAGTTCATTGTACTGGGTACCTTGCTTGAGTTGTTCTATAAG
>Ga0247723_1000314_pt1 | contig 32991 bp, 36 predicted proteins | sample MSEWelMarce5H_FC_FD_189079 | JGI IMG/M metagenome (GOLD analysis project Ga0247723, IMG submission 189079) | Subsurface sediment microbial communities from gas well in West Virginia, United States - MSEEL Well Study Marcellus 5H_FC | ecosystem: Environmental > Terrestrial > Deep subsurface >... | reverse complement strand
TGGTTCAGCTTTGGTCTACGACTACATGCAGAACAAGACGGTTGCGTTGGGAGCTGAAAAGAACCGTCTGTTCTTCGGCATTGCTCACATCCTCTTTGCGATGCTCGTGCTCGTTTACCTGCTTATGATGGCGATGGAGTAAAGGCCAAGTCCGCAGGACTTGTGCGCCGTGGACCCAAAGTCGCTACGCGACGGACAACGGGCACGGACAAGTCGCTTCGCGACTTGGACTCACTTACTCAGCAGTGAGCCACCGATGCCGCCGTCGATGGAGTAGTCGCGCTCCTGGTTACGCACGAAATCCATGTCCTTGCACCAGCCACCTGGGGTCAGTGACTTGGAGTAGTAGGCGGACTGTGGGTTGAAGCCGCTGGCAGTGCAGCTGATGTCATGCTTCAGACCGAAAATGCTGGATGGACCAGCGGACATACCCGCGCCTGGGGTTGTCGTGAGAGCGGCACCGTACCCGCTGATCCCACGACCCAGCACCTGACGCAGGATAATGAGGAGGAGACCAATAATGACAATGTTCATCACGAGCTTAGCGGGCTTCATTTATTAGTATACGTGGAAAAAAAGCAGGGGCACGGAGTGCCCCTGGACTGAAAGCGAATCTTTCCTTGTACCCACTACGTGGCGGACTTTCCACCTGCGGTGGGGACTCGGGTTTCCTCGTGGACTGAACGCGTCTAAAGCATAAGACTTCCTTTCTTTAAGGATTACAGGATGGACCTTCTCCCAGAATCGGCTCCTGTGACTTTGACCCTGAATGACGACGAACGCCGTCTGATGGATGACATTTCATTTGCACCGGCTGAGCGTGCAGTTCCAGTGCGTAAGCCGCCACAGGCTCGTCCGTTCCGCCGCGGGCCGGCACAGGCGCCACCCCCACCACCAGAAGACATGGCTGGTCTGGACATGTTCACGAACCCGAACAAGCGTCAGACCCACGGACCCGCACCCCCTGAAATGTGGGACGGCGGTGAAGACCCTGAGCCAGAGCAGATGGGTGGTGGCGGTGAGGACTACCAACAGCAGATGGGCGGTGGCGGGGTGGTGGGCCGCAGATGCCGTCTGAGGGCTACAAGACCATCGAGGATGAAAAGGCGGATCTGCTCAACAAGATTGCCCGCCTGGCGAAAAAGGGGATGAACACGTCAGCTCGCCTGACGAGCTACAGCGACATTGAGGAGATTCGTACCGAGTACAAGCGTCTGACGTATGCCATCGAGGCTGAGCGTGCCATTCGTTTCCAGAAACGTATGCTGGTGGCGTGCGTGACTGGTCTCGAGTTTCTGAACAAGCGTTTCGACCCCTTTGACCTGCAGCTCGACGGCTGGTCCGAGAACGTGATGGAGAACCAGGACGACTACGACGGTGTTTTCGAAGAGTTGTACCAGAAGTATAACACGAAGGTGAACGTGGCACCAGAGGTGAAGCTGATTATGATGGTGGGTGGCTCAGCGATGATGTTCCACTTGACCAACTCGATGTTCAAGTCGGCTATGCCAGACATGAACAAGGTGCTCAAGCAGAACCCAGACCTGGTCAAGAACATGGTGGATGCCGTCCAGCGTACCCAGAGCGAGAAGCAGCAGGGCCCTCCGTCAGCCGGTGGTATCTCAGCCGGTCGTCACGAGATGCGTGGACCCGGTATGGACCTGTCGATGCTGATGGGTGGAATCATCGGTCCCCCGCCTGCCGTCGGCACGCGCGAGCCAGGACCTCGTGAGCCACCTGCAACTCAGGACGAGGATGCCATCTCAGACATTGTGTCGGTCGATTTCGGATCGGACACGAAGGAGGTGACTGTCGGCGGCGGCAAGAAACGCCGTTCGTCCAAGAAGAAGGAGGTGACTTTGTAAAAATAAAACACACTTAATAACAAATGGACTCTCATGAGCTTCTACCTCTGCCAGTTACCCAGGACAGCGTCACTGGTCCCGAAGTTGTCGGTATCGATAACGATCACGGTGCCGACATTGACATGGAGCCTGTTCCCAAGACGTCGTTTGGCGAAATCGTCACACGTGGTGGGAACAACCCGGATGGGAAGTTTTCAAATTTTCTTAGCGTAGAGTAGATGGGGTTGTCCTACGCGCCCTTTGACAGAGAGGAACCTCCTTCTCCGCCTTGGAAGCAACAACCCTCAGGCGTCAGCGTCAGTAATGTCCGTCGAGACGGGCTCTTCGTCCTCGGAGGCCCCGACGTCACTGAGTGTAACCACCTCATCATGTTTTTTGTTCTTGGTGTTTTTCTTCTTACTCTTGTTGACGCCATCAGATAAAAGGAACCCGGACTTGAGTCCAAGGGACTCTGTCCCTTGTCCCCTCGGTTCCTCCTTCGGCTCGGGCTTGACAACGACCGACGGTGCAGGCGGACGGTCGTCCTGCATAGGGTTTGGAGCAACCTGTGAAGCAATCTGCTGCATAACCATCTGTTTCTGTTGGGGCGTCATATGTGCCCAGTGTTTCTTGAGCTGTGCGCCGTTCGGCATCACCGAACGAATCATCGCGCGGAGCTCGCCGGGTAGGTCTTTAAACTCGGCGAGGTCTAGCATCGAAAGAGTCTTTTTCTGAGGACGAGACTCGACTATAAAAAACACCATGAGTGCAATGAGTGCCAGGGCGCTCACAGTCGCAGCTGACATTCTACTCACAGTAAACATTTCCCTTTGGGGAATTCTCGCGCACACGATTCGTGCCCATTGTCCGTACCCATCATTCCACTGAATCCGGATGCGTTGTAGATGACACACCTTTTGCGGTACATTGAGTTGAAAACGGACCAGCGGTCCACCATGTCGATGATGAGCGGAGCATTCACCTTGCCTGGTGTTTCTCTCATGATCCGTCCAACCGCTTGTGTCACGTCCGAGTGAGGCGTCGTCATCAGCAGCGTATCCAGGACTGGAATGTCAAGCCCTTCTTGTGCCATCGAGTACGTTGCGATGATGATATGATGTTTCGACGCCGCGTCGAGGTCCTTTTCAGTCATACCACCGAGGTAAACTGCCGACCCCTCGAGGTTGTTCCGAAGCCAAAAACAGTGTTCTCGCCTGTCACTGAGTAAAAGAACTCGTCTGGTCGGATCGAGTTCACGGACCAAACTGAGAATCTTCTGGTTCCGAGCATCAATCTCTGTGAGTTGAGTCACCATACCAGCCATGTTAATCTTACCGAGTCGTGAGACTGGTGGTGCCTCCCTGAACAAGGGGTCGTCGAAGAAAACAGTCTCGACCCGTGTCGTCGCCTGATTCTCACGTTGGACCCTGAAAATCTCAGGACCCAGAAACCAGTACAGGATGTTTGTGAGTCCATCCTTGCGTTCTGGCGTCGCTGTCAACCCGAGGGAGTACCGGGGACACAGCTTGAACATCGTCTGTGAAAAGGCGGCTGCACCTATGTGGTGCGCCTCGTCCACGATGACAAACCCGAACGAATCGAACGCCTTGGGGTCATTCTCACGGGAACACATGGTTTGGATCATCGCAATTACGAAATCGCATTCGATGTCGAACGTGTCCTGTTGAACCCGACCGATGGTTGCTCCAGGACAAAACTGACCGATTCGTTCCTTCCACTGGTTAGCCAGGAATTCTTTGTGAACTATGATCAACGTACGTACTTTCAGATGTGCCGCATATGCCAATGCCATGGTCGTTTTTCCAAACCCCGGGGGCAGAGACAGTACGCCTCCGCCTACTTCCCGAAACGCCGTTGTACCAGCACGGAACGCCTCGTTCTGTCGCGTCGCATCCCTGAGTTGTCCCACGAATTCGATACGCGCCTGTACAGGTTCGACTCGTTTGTCGACGATAGCTGGTTCGCCGTAAAAACGAGGAATGTACATCGAGCCTGATTTGCCCTCACGGAACACTTTGAACGACGGGGGACGAATACCCATGGCATTCTCGACAGCCCGAACCGTCAGCTGACGTTTCAGATCTGAGTTGTTCGCGACGCATTTTCCGTGACGGGTGAGGACACAAGGTCCTTCGGACCTTGGGGACATGGACTTAAAAGCACGTAGTACTCTAGATGAAACTTTTTTATGCGAACAAAGTAGATGTCAGGGCAGGGCATATCAAGTGCTGACTTTACAGCACTTGAAACTGCCAAGACGGCAGATATTACAAGTTATATATTCGCACCTGATACACCACCAGAGACGATAGACACTGGTGTCTTACCTGCAAATCTTCAAACGAAAGTGCAGGAGTGTAATGGGAACGACAACTGTAAACTCGTGTCGTACGATTTCATCACAGACATAGGAGAAAAAGCGTCGAGTTCCCCGTACCTGATTCAACTGGACTCGACGAGCGGAACTGCAGACAACTCAGACGTTGCTGTCCTTGCAAAGATTGGCGACAAACCAGTGACGAGTCTGGGTATTCCAACGGAAAATCTGACTTCGCAGTATAAATCAGACCATCTACAGTTGACGCCCCCGGTAGTATCTGGGCCGATAGGATATTCTACACTCGATTCGGGGTATGCCATTTCGGGAACCGGTACGCAAGTCAGTGGTACAAGCGCTGATGCATGTGCCACTGAATGTACTACCAGGGATTGTCAAGGGTTCAACTTTGACGAAAGTTCGTCAAGCTGTTCTCTTTTTTCCCTCGTGGACACAGAAGCTGCTGTCGGAACCAGTGTCGGAGGAGGTTCGAATACGATTACAGAAATTGCGTTGAATCTCAAACTTCCAATAACCGGGCTCGCAATTGGACAAAAAATCGAAGGTCTTGACGAGTATATAAACGGTGATGTGGAAATTAAAAACGTGACATCATCTACACAAGTTCAAATTAAATTTTTAGAACAAATAGTAAAATCCATCCCAGCAAATACACCACTAAAAATAAAGGCTCCGACGACGATTTCAACATTACAATCCTATATGTCGGACAAGGAACGTATCAACTTTATAGGCGTGAATGGCAACGAGACGTACGGATACAGTGCAATCTTTAAAATCTTAGCCATTCCGGGGTTGCCTACACGAACAAATGGGCAAATTCCAGCGGCGACTACTCCCATTCCCGAACTCGTTGTTCCCGTGGATATGACAGGAATAAACGCAGTTCTTTCAACGGGAAATTTACCAATTGATAAAGTCGGAGGACCTGCGTGTAATACAGGTGTTTATAGTACGAACCAAGTACAGACAACTGCGTGTAGTTGCAGTGTTACTTCAATAGCTGATCCATTGTGTAAGATTCCAATGAATGTAAAGTCATATACACAGACAAACATCACGTTTCAACTTCCAGATAATTCAACTCTACCATTGGGTTCAGTCTCCGGGTCACCATTGAATCTTAGTGCTATTGAGTTTACTGTAAATCTCGATCCGACATCTCCTGCTCCGAGTGATCGAATCGTCGGCTGGACAGGAACTATTGGTTCCATTCCAGTCACGGTAAAAAGTTTCACAGCGTCGACAATCACGTTTTCGTTCCCAGCGCAGACATACAGTGCAATTAGTGCACAGAATGTCACTCTCTCAGACACAAAAGGCAGATCGTGTCAGGATATCAAGGCGTGTAACGCCTCTATTCAGAGACTTTTAGATACACCGGGTATTGGTTCCTTTTCTACGAAAGATCTCGTTGCGTGTTCGGGGTGTAACGAACGTGCGTATAAAAAACCACTCACGGGACCATTTGGTTCAAAACTTCGAGAGTATCTTTGGTTTGAAAATGCAGGGGCATATGCGTGTACAACATCCGCTCCACCAGGGACGACACTCAATGATAAATGCGAACCAGTGTGTGCGACGACTAGCAACGGCGATACGGCAGTCTATGATAGCGCGTCTCAGACGTGTCGAGTCACGTGCCGGGCAGGTTTCTACTGGAATGGTACGACGTGTGTGTCATGTCCTTCAATCACATTACCGACGAACATCACCATACAAGCATCTCCCATGTGTCAAGCGATGTGCGTGCATGCATCTGGTACAACTCCGGCGAATATGCTGTTCAGTTCAACATCGGGTACAGATATACCAGCCATTCCAAATTACACAAAGGCGTGTGTCGTGTCGTGTTCTCAGGGGTTACCAAATCCATCAAACACGAGATGCTGTTCAACAACTCCGGCTGGTCTTCCCGCTGGGACAACAATCACGAGTTTTACCAATGACGATTGTTCAACGTATACGGTTTCATGTTCGCAAGGGACACTTGCAAACTCGACGAGTACACGGTGTTGTCCGGTGGTCACCCCACCAGCGGGCACGAGAATTACAGGGTACACAGACGATTGTGTGACACCTACATGCGACAGGTCGGATGGAACGAATGATTTCATAGACACCACAACCGGTGCATCTGGTCCGACATGTAACTACACATGCCAATCAGTCACACGCAATAACGGAACGAGTTCAAGTTTATTGACCGGAGAAAATCCGACAAACATCGTACTTCCAGCACAAGATTCAACGTTTACAACACTCATAACCCCACTTACGGGAACATCGTATTCTGGAACTCCAGGGACGGCGACAAAAGTACAGACGAACATCGGTTCGTACTATTTCTTTCCACAAGGTTCACATGTTGCTATTTATACAGGTTCAGGTGCACCTACAACATACTATACGCTTTCAACGCCAGCGACGACCAGTGTCGCATTTCCGTTCAAGATAAAGATAAACTCGATTCAGTTTTGGAAAACGGGTGCGACGAGTGTCAACATCAATCTCAAGAACAACTATAGAGGTACAGATGTACTCAACCAGACATTCACCCTCGATGCATCACCGATTACATTTTCAACTTTAAACTCTGGATACGGAAAATATCTCACGTTGGCGTTCACGGGTACGGGTACGGTTGCATACAAGATAACAGCAACTGTACAGAAGATTTGTACAGCCATTTGTTCTCCACCGAGCGGGACCCCCAACGGAAGAGCTGTTTTAGACACGACACCTGATGATTCCACCAGGACATGTGTGATGATTTGTGATCAAGGGTTTAATGCAGGTGCTGAAGGGTGCTCAACGTGTATAGCTCCGAATCTCGACCCAGGAACAAGCTCCATATTCAATGTTACGGATTGCGGAGGAGTATGTAACGTATTTGACCCTATTGCATCCAACAGAGCAAACACATTAGCGGGAGCAACGGCGAGTTCAGACTTTCCTGCTACAGGAACACGAGTGTGTCAGATTAGTGCATGCCCATCTGGTCGAACAATGTACACAGTTTCGGGTGGTACTACATTGAACAACAGCGGGTGTTGCCCAGTTCCGTCAATTCCAGAAGGATCTGGAGTCACATGGTCGTATCCATCCGGTTCGGCATCGACATCGACATCGACGGGAACGTGTACTCTAACATGTAGTCCTCCGAACCCGAATACATATGACATGTCAGTCACGACCGAAGACACATCTACAACCACTCGAGCATGTACTTCTTCATGTCCAGCTGTTTTAACAGAACCGGTATACGGATTCACAGTTTCACGCGATGCCAAATGTACACCGATTTGTACATTGACTACTTCAGACAGTCAATCATATACGTCATTTACTTACACGTCCACTACGAAAACAGTGGTGTGTACGAAAAATTGTAACGCCGGCTATGCGAAAGGTTCAGCGTTGTCGAAATGTTGTCTGATACCTACACTCGGTACGAATACAAAGGCTGAGCACGGAACTTCAACTTCATCATGTAACTCAAATCCGTGTGCCATCGTAACTACTTCCTCGTATACAAATCCGACATATAACAGTTCGACGAACACGTGTTCATCTGTATGCACAACGAGGGAAACTGATGATACCGGCGCAGTAGGTACCATGACAGCAGACTATTGTGTGTTTAGTTGTGCCAAACAGAGTGATGTCACCGACGCAAATGCAACAGTTGCACCCGCGACGAAAAATAGCAAGCCGTATTGTGCATTTGGGTGTTCAGGTTCACGATACGTACGTGGAAAATCGTGCTGTGATAATGTCACTTTAGCCACCGGAACAGGCGTCGATTACAGTTCGACTGATTGTACATTTACATGCAAGTTGGATAATAAGGATTCTACCGTGTACACAGCTTCTTCAAGCGGGCGTAGATGTGTTCTTGGATGTAAAGACGGGTACTATATGAGAGGAGGCACGTGTTGTGCTAATGTCAGTACACCCGAAGGAACGAGAGTTGATTACGACACTACAGGGTGTGGATTTACATGTGGCCTCGCACCAGGTTATCTTGAATTAGGGGCACACACGAGTACTAATGCAGCGGACGGTAGTCGTGCTTGTGTTCTTGGGTGTAAAACCGGGTTCTATCAACGAGGAACATTGTGTTGTTCAGACCTCCCCACAGATGGCACGGGAATGACTTCTACAAAATCTAGTACAGACTGTTCATACACATGTGCCATTTCGGATACTACTACGTATCCGACTTCGAGATATCAGGCCGTGACGCCGGCGACGGGATATCCCACTGCTTGTGAAATGCAGTGTAAACCAGTAACAAGCGAACGCGGAATAACATCGTTTATTAATTACAATGACTGCACTTTTACGTGTGGGATTAACGGTGCACCTACTTGGCCTCAATTAGATCCTTATTTATATGAGGGTAAACCTAATTCAGACGGTAGTCGCTCTTGTGTGAAATCGACGCGCCCAACATGCACTGCAGGGAGTATGTTATATCCAGGCGCCGCTAATATATGTTGCCGAGCAGGTCAATATCCGTATGATGGGTATTGTAAAGATGTATATTACAAAACATCAATCAATGGACCATGTACAACTAGTGGGTATCAAAAAGATACGACTAATCTTACAGGCTTTTTCATATCAGATACATGTTTTCTAACCGACTATCTAAACTGGATAAGAGACTACAGAAATAAATTCTCATGTCCTCCAAACGATGTACCAATGAATCTTTCTTGTCGTAAGTATAATCAATTCCTTAGAAGATATATCACAACTACACACCCGAATCAATTATCATTAACTAGTAAATTCATGGGATTCTGTATAGCACAGACTTCATTATGTACTGATAGTCAATTGGTATGTACTTCATCAGCTATGAAATGGGTCATGCCGACATTTACCACCGGCGCGTGCGTGTCTCTTTAATTTTCTCAATAACAAGTAATGAAGTTTGAGTTTGGTTTCAGTGGTCCAGGACGACGAAACCTTATAATTGGACTCGTCGTCTTGATCGTAATCGCAAGTATCATCACCGTCGTGGTCCGGTCTCGGTCCAAGTATCAGTTTGCACCCACAGCAGCAGATGACACAGATGGACCTTCACTCACGACCGCGATCGCAGCCTGTACGACATTGTATCGCCAGGCGCTTCAGCAGGGCCTGAGTGATTCTTCACCCGTCTCAAAATCGCAGTGTGTTCAGAATGCGGTGACTGATTATTTCGGAAAAAAATGTCCATTTGTCGTCGATGGTACAGCACCCCTAGCAACCAACACGGTGGCGACGGCTGCTTATAACCAGTACACTGGCTCGGGTGGTGTAACGGGGGGTGGAGATGCAGCCGCTGTGACAGCATCGACGCAGTATATTAATCTTGGTTTCGGTACTTTGCCCGCCCCTCTTACAGCCGCCATAGTCACGAAAGCACGCAAGGCGGACCTCACTGGCCCAACACGCAAGTACATCGAGACTGCTTGCCCTGGTTTCTATAAACCAGCAGACCAGACCGGATCAGATTTCACCGCCGTTTACAAGATGTGGAAAGTTGCATCATCAACGTCTCAAACCCCCCCTACGACAGCAGGAGAATTTGGGTTTCATGCTCCGTCCGTGACTCCAGCCAGTGTCCAAGCATGGGCAAACAAGGCGGCTACACCCATCACAGTAGCACTTGAAGTTACAGCTGACCCAGCGGGAACAACATCAAACACAAAGACGATTTCAGTGACTGGTACTTTCCCAGAAGTTCTTACGAACGCAAAGGTGAAGGTGGCTGGTATAACCGGAGTGGTTACCGGCACTGCTGCACCTGGTTCGTCGTCGATCGTGTTGACGTACCCTAGCCAATTTGTTTCTAAGATTCCAGCCGGTACAGTGATTAACAAATCGACAGCTTCCGGAATCGCGTCTGTTACGTTCGCCACCGGTGGTGCGGTTCCAATTCCAAACACGAAGGACACACCAACAACTGATATTCAAACTGTCACTCTCAATCTCTCGAGCCCTCTCGACAGCTCGCTGACGACGGGGTCACAGGTACTGATCAGCGGTTCTACAATTTCTGGCGTGATTACACTCGGTACCATCGATGCGGCCCGTACAACCGTCGTCATCAATTTCATCGCACAAAAATTCCCGATTTTGCCAACTGGTTCGACGATCGAGAATGTCATCGAAACGCCATACGCTTCACCACTGATCGCAGGAAGCACTCTTTACAACAAGGTTGGTACGATGTCTGGACAGAAAATGTTCAATTGGCAGATTGCACAGGTGATTGGTCCAGGCACGTACTGGAACAGTTCAACTGCTGGTACATCGGCCGTACAATGGGGATCTTAAGTTCAAGTCCAAAGACTTGACCACCGGTCCATGGGACAACGAGCGAAGCTTGTTGGAACTTAAGAAGTTATCTTTGTAGCCTTGGAAGACAAAACAGTCATCGGAAGCATGACATAATTGACAGTTCGCGTGCTTATATACCCAAAACACTTCTTTTCAACAGTCTCACCCGTCATGTCAGCGGCAAACGCCTCTTGACAGTAATAACGACGCATATCCGTGATTGTTGAATTGCTAAAGTATTTACTTAAAACATCTGTTTCCCACAAGTTTTTGGGCATGCTGAGTTTGATTGTGACTGTCGGAGTCACCGGGACGCTCGTCAAAGGCTGTTCAGTGAACGAAAGCGTAATCTGAGTCGCTGAAACGACGCGAAGAACTGTGGCGGTTCCAATGAGTCCGAGTGCACTTGTCGAGTCTGATGATAAAATGGAACCAGCACTGAAACCAGACGTATTCGCCACTGTGATTGTCAACTGCGACGCCGTCATGTTTCCATTGACCTGTGCAGTAAGCGTCGTCGTGGCGACAGCCATGTTGTCCTTGTCGTACACGAGCTGATAGAAAAACTTTTGATTTTTAGGACTGTCACCCGTGAACCGACAAGACCCATTAAAAAAAGTTCCACCACCATCTTCTGTTGTACCGAGATCATCAACTATACCCTGTTCAGGATACGCTGGACTTTGTGGGTCTAGACCATCGGTCCACGAACGATTCTGCATGTAAAGTTCTTCAGGTGCGAGCGTACCGATTTCCGGGTCGACGTAATACGACGCAGTCGGTTTTGAAGGAATGCACCAAAGAGCGTTATATTTTGTTTTGATTCCAGCTCGAATCATTCGATCCTCGCTTTGTTGCAAAAGTCTAAACGGCGCTGGATAATTTCCCCAAACACCATTCACGTACCCATTCACATAGAACATCTGGCCTTCGTCACGATACGTGCAACCAAAAAGCCCACATGTGTTATAGTCTATTTTCCAGCGATCTGCGGTTCGGAGGTCGTCAGCCCATACCTGAGTCTGTCGTGTATCATTTCCATCTATTCTCGTAATAATGAGTTTACGAGCAGCTATATCTCCTCCGTTGGATCCTGTGTCGGGTGAGTTGTTTTCTGGATTCCGAGTGTCACCTGTAAACTGAAATTTGTATTTACGATCTCCTCGCCCATCGATAGAATTCCGTGCTAAATAAAACGGCGTACTCGTACCGTATGTATTGAATAAAGTCTGATAACTCCATGCCATGTACATGTACACCTCTTTACGCCCGGATTCAACTCTTTCGTAAAATCGAAAGTTAAACGTCTGTGCCGGCGTAACCTCTACGTACGGTCTGTATTTCCAGCATGCGTTTTGTCTCGCGTTGTCTTGATTGAACCCAACGACGGCTGTGATTTCCACTGCATATGTCGACGTACAGAATTGCTGCTCTGGTCTGGTAGTCAGGTAATTTGCTGGTGAATTTTTAAATCCTAAAGGAAAATCCGGATAGTCTGTGATGTGTGCAAATTGTACTGTTGGTGCGCTCGGAACAAAGTCGAGTGGTTTCGTGAGCCAACCGTCTACGTACGTTGGAGAAATGGGTATGGGATCTTCAGTGGTTCCCTCTGGCGGTTCGATGAACCCACCGACTGCATACTCTTTTGGGTCGGTCGTATTTGAAAGTCTGTCACCAACCTTTCGAGCTCCATACTGACCCGCCATGACGACGAGACCACCAACCGCCAAGTACATACTGAGTGAACTCATCGCACCAGGGAATGATGTAAATCGCCCGAGGACACCGAGACTCGACAAGTTCATGAGCGCGTACGCCGGATCCTGCATAGCCTTTTTGACGTTGGATGGCCATCTTTTTGAGTTTGCAAGTGCGTCGCTGAGCATACGACGTCCGTCAGCGACACTCAACGCATTGAGACCCTTGTCCCCCCCCGAGGATTTACACCCGTGAATTTTGATCCATTCGCGTGGGCCACCAGTACCAAACAAGAACGTCGCTGCAAACATCTCAGCCCCTGGTAAATAACACGTCATGGAACTTTCATCGAAACACATCCCCATGTTTTGGCAGAATTCCGTCGTGTATGTACACCGATTCTCAACTGTCTGGTCGTACGTTCCCTTGCCGTACGCACACATGCTTCTGAATCCCGGATTGGTCACGATACACGCACCTGACTTTCCGTTGGCTCGAAGTTTCGACCCACGTGGCACGAGAAGAGGGTAGTCGATTTCAGATGGCGCATTGGCTCGATCGGTGTCGATGACGCACCGACACACGTTACGAACAGTGAGTCTGAAAGCCGGTACGGTCGCGCCGGCGACGATTGCACTTACGCCTGCGCTGATCATAACAGAACGACCGCGTCCACTCGCACCTAAACCCACGCCTACCGCTGCACCGAGAGCAGCCGCCTCCGCGTACGCTTTCGTGAAACATGATTCAGACTTTTGTAACTTGTATCCCGGTGCACACCCAGAACTCCCAGAACAATCCAGCTCGTTACCGAGTTGACCAACTCCAGGTAAACACGTCTGACCCGTCTCTTTAGGTGCAATGGCCAGTTGTCTGACCATGTACGCCCCCGCAGGCACTGTGTCCGTGATACCGCTCACTGATTTTGTGTACCCGAGCTTGATTGTCGTGATCGAAGCTGGAGCCGTCCCAGTGACAAAATAGCCGTATACGTAGACGGAATCAACCGACGTTATCTGCATGACGTTCGTCGCATCCACAGCCATGTACACATACCTCCTTGTAATGTCGAACCACGCTGGACATTCTCGGTCTGAAAATGCAGTATCTGTCGACAAGTAGACTGCGTGGGTCGCGTTTTGGTAATTTGACGAGACTGAACTACCGGTTGATATGTTTCTGAGAGCAACGTCATCAAAACTGAACCACTCTGCATAGTCACCGTAACTTTGCTGACCGTTTTTGTACGTATTGTACCAAGAATTCGCTTCACGTTGACACTCGGCCTCCGTGGACCATCCACATTGGAAACGGGGGCGCCACGACAATGTTGGAGTCCCTGGGTCTATAGAGTCTGACTGAACAGGTTGTCTGTCTTCGTACACGACGCCGCCGTTGTAGTTGCAGACAGCCGTGAATGCTTCGCGGTACAAGTTGTCGCTTTCATCCGCTGAAAAAACACCATCGATTGTGTCAGTCACATCACCGTATTCGTCACGTAACGTTTGACCGTCGACGTACGACAAGAGTGTTTTTTTGTTGAATTCCGTGACAGTTTTTAGTGTGTCGTACACCGGCTGTCCTATACGCTGGATTAATAACTGTGAATGTATCGTATTCGGGGTCGTGAGACGTTTGTGTCGGATAGTATCAACTTCGAACTGTGCCCGAGTTTCCGACACGATTGGATCAGTGTCAAGTTTATCCAATGGACCTGTGATGTGAGGATACTTTGTATATGGCAGGGCTGTCGTACCCAATTGACGGCTATTGTTCTTTGAGTCGATATCTTTGTTATATTTCTGCATCGTATCCAGTTGCAAACGGACAGATTGACGCTTCACCTTGTAGACTATATATTTGTTGATAAACTCACTTTCATCTGGAAAGTTGAAAAATCCATCTGTTATAACCTGGAAAATACCGAGCACGTCAAGGCCGTCACCGGCTATAAACTGTAACGTGTTTCCCGCCATTTTAGACCCATTATCTATCACCTTGCCGCCAGCTGATTCGCCAATCATCTTCACGCCCTGGTTTATCGACTTTCTCGCAGTCGAGAGTTGTCTCGCGGCGTAGGACGAAAACCCCTTTGCGATTCTCTTTGCCATTTTCGGAGTTGGGACGTGGCCGAATGCCGAATACACCTTGCCGTCATACGAAAAATATTTCGTTGAACCGGGGTCCTTCACCTTTCCGTCGACACCTCGGTCGATTCTCTTTTCGACAATTTCAACGACGCGTGCAGATGATACACTTATACGTGTTTCGAATGTCATTGCCGACTTGCTTCGAGTTGCAACGTATGTTTTACGCACTTTTTCTTCGATATCCGCCACCTTTTTACTGAGTGCAGTCTTCGTGTCACCCTCGAGGCCACCAGTGTCTTTCTTCTCGGCAGTTGTTTCAGCGGTGGATCGAACCTTTTCTTCAGCGTCCGTCACTTTTTTCGTGATTGCCGATTTCGTATCCCCGTCGAGACCGGTCATGTCTTGTCCTCGAGCATACGTGTCTGCGTTGCTTCGAACCTTTTCTTCTGCATCATTCATTTTTTTCGTCATCGCAGTCTTCGTGTCACCCTCGAGGCCACCTGTGTCTTTCGTCTCGGCCGCCGTCTCTGCATTGACTCGAACCTTTTCTTCGGCTTCGATGACCTTTTTGGTAATTGCAGTTTTCGTATCCCCGTCGAGACCGGTCATGTCTCCTCCACTGGCCTTCGTGTCTGCGTTGCTTCGAACCTTCTCCTCGGCGTCATTCACTTTTTTCGTAATTGCTGATTTCGTGTCACCCTCGAGGCCACCAGTGTCTTTCGTCTCGGCCGCCGTCTCTGCATTGACTCGAACTTTCTCCTCGGCTTCGATGACCTTTTTGGTAATTGCAGATTTCGTGTCTCCATCAAGTCCACCGACTCGAAATTCTGCATCGACGTTTGTTTTATTGCGAACCTTCTCTTCGGCATCAATCACCTTCTTTTCAATCTCAGTCTTCGTGTCGTTCTCGAGACCAGCCATATCTCCTATACGGGCTGTCGTGTCTGCGTTGCTTCGAACCTTTTCTTCGGCGTCCACCACTTTTTTCGTGATTGCAGTCTTTGTGTCTGTGTCGAGTCCACCAGTGTCTCTGCCTGCAGCAGCCGTCTCGGCGTTGACTCGAACTTTTTCTTCGGCGTCAATCACTTTTTTCGTGATTGCAGTCTTCGTGTCTGCGTCAAGTCCACCTGTATCTTTCGTCTCGGCCGCCGTCTCGGCGTTGACTCGAACCTTTTCTTCGGCGTCAATCACCTTCTTCTCAATCACAGTCTTTGTGTCTGCGTCAAGTCCACCAGCGTCTTTGCCTGCAGCAGCCATCTCGGCTTTGACTCGAACCTTTTCTTCTGCATCAATCACTTTTTTCGTAATTGCAGTCTTTGTGTCTGTGTCGAGTCCACCAGTGTCTTTGCTTGCAGCAGCCGTCTCGGCGTTGACTCGAACTTTTTCTTCGGCGTCAATCACCTTCTTCTCAATCACGGTCTTCGTGTCTGCGTCAAGTCCGCCCGCGTCTTTGCCTGCAGCAGCCGTCTCGGCGTTGACTCGAACCTTTTCTTCGGCATCAATCACCTTCTTTTCGATCGCAGTCTTTGTGTCTGTCTCGAGTCCGCCCGTGTCTCCTCCGCGCGCCTTTGAGTCTGCTTCAGCCCGAACACGATCCTCGGCTTCAGCCACCCTGTTCTCGATCGCAGTCTTTGTATCCTCATCAAGACCACCGGTGTCTTTGCCTGAAGCAGCCGTCTCGGCTTTGACCCGAACCTTTTCTTCAGCGTCAATCACTTTCTTCTCGATAGCAGTCTTTGTGTCTGTGTCGAGTCCGCCAGTGTCTTTGCCTGCAGCAGCCGTCTCGGCGTTGACCCGAACCTTTTCTTCGGCCTCTGCCACTCTGTTTTCGATCACAGTCTTCGTGTCCTCGTCCAGACCACCGGTGTCTCTGCCTGCAGCAGCCGTCTCTGCGTTGACTCGAACCTTTTCTTCGGCCTCGGCCACTCTGTTTTCGATCACAGTCTTCGTGTCCTCGTCCAGACCACCGGTGTCTCTGCCTGAAGCAGCCGTCTCGGCGTTGACTCGAACCTTTTCTTCGGCCTCGGCCACTCTGTTTTCGATAGCAGTCTTTGTATCCTCATCCAGACCACCGGTGTCTCTGCCTGCAGCAGCCGTATCGGCGTTGACCCGAACACGCTCCTCGGCCTCGGCCACTCTGTTTTCGATAGCAGTCTTCGTATCCTCATCCAGACCACCGGTATCTTTGCCTGCAGCAGCCGTCTCGGCGTTGACTCGAACCTTTTCTTCGGCGTCGGCCACTCTGTTTTCGATCGCAGTCTTCGTATCCTCGTCCAGACCGCCCGTGTCTTGCCCCTGCGCCTTCGAGTCTGCTTCGGCCCGAACACGCTCCTCGGCCTCGGCCACTCTGTTTTCGATAGCGGTCTTCGTATCCTCGTCAAGTCCACCGGTATCTTTGCCTGCAGCAGCCGTCTCAGCGTTGACCCGAACACGCTCTTCGGCCTCGGCCACTCTGTTTTCGATCGCAGTCTTTGTATCCTCGTCCAGACCACCGGTGTCTTGCCCCTGCGCCTTTGAGTCTGCTTCGGCCCGAACACGCTCCTCGGCCTCGGCCACCCTGTTCTCGATCGCAGTCTTTGTATCCTCGTCGAGACCACCGGTGTCTCCTCCACGAGCCTTTTCGTCTGCATCGGCCCGAACACGCTCCTCGGCCTCGGCCACTCTGTTTTCGATAGCAGTCTTTGTATCCTCGTCCAGACCACCAGTGTCTTTGCCTGAAGCAGCCGTCTCGGCGTTGACTCGAACCTTTTCTTCGGCCTCTGCCACCCTGTTTTCGATCGCAGTCTTTGTATCCTCGTCGAGACCACCGGTGTCTCCTCCACGAGCCTTTTCGTCTGCATCGGCCCGAACACGCTCCTCGGCCTCGGCCACCCTGTTCTCGATCGCGGTCTTCGTGTCCTCGTCGAGTCCACCGGTGTCTCCTCCACGAGCCTTTTCGTCTGCATCGGCCCGAACACGCTCCTCGGCCTCGGCCACCCTGTTCTCGATCGCGGTCTTCGTGTCCTCGTCGAGACCACCGGTGTCTCCTCCACGAGCCTTTTCGTCTGCATCGGCCCGAACACGCTCTTCGGCCTCGGCCACCTTGTTTTCGACCGCGGTCTTCGTGTCCTCGTCCAGACCACCAGTGTCTCCTCCACGAGCCTTTTCGTCCGCCTCGGCCCGAACGCGCTCCTCGGCGTCCGCCACCTTGTTTTCTATGGCTGTCTTTGTATCTGAATCGAGTCCGCCGGTGTCTGCTCCTCGCGCCTTCGAGTCTGCATCAGCACGAGCTTTTTCGTCAGCGTCCAACACCTTTTTTTCCACCGCCTTTTTGGTATCTTCATCCACATCTCCTCTCGCCTTTGAGTCTGTATCTGCAAATTTATCACCAATTTTTGAAGTTAGGGCTTGAGCCAACATCGTCAGAGCATCTAAGATGGAACCGACTGCAGGAGGGTCGAGCCAATCCGGCCATTCATCCGGATTGTACGCCCACCCGTTTCGAAGGATAATGTAGTCTCCAGTTCCTTCACCGCCTTCAGAGGGTATGTCCTGGGCACCAGTTTCAGGAAGTTGACTCTTGAAAAAGAAAAGCAACCCAATCCCTAACAATAAAATGACTGTAACGTCGGACAACAGTCCCATCTGATCTAAGTGGCTAAATTATTTTATACGAAAAAAGTAATATGTCGTGGATAGATGTTCTCAAGGGTTTGGGTGGACTGGCAATTGTCGTGACGGTCGTGATGTTTGTTTATTTTTGCATCATGGGTCTCATCATTTATCTAAATGACCAGGAGGCCCCGGATTGGTGGCCAGAATGGATTGCAAAAATTGTTACAAAAACGGCTTCAGCAGCCGATGCTTCAAAGAAATATTTGTATTTGAGCAATGTGTATTCTCCGGGTTCAAATGTACTGAGTACATATTCGAATCATACAGACTCTCAGTGTCTCACAGAATGTAGCAATACGGCAAATTGCATCGGTGTGCTAAGTATGCCGGCTTCAAACACGTGTTCTACAATTTCAAACGTATCTTCTCCAGTTTCATTGACTGGAAATAATTTTTATGTTCTCCAGGGGATGCAACCATCACAGATGTACTCTACATACACCAGCAACACATTCACGACAATGCCACCCTTGAACAGTCTAACGGTGACCACAAACTTTGACTGTGCTTCAAATTGTTCGAGCAACACTGCATGCACCGGGTTCGTGTACGACTCGACAACCAACTTGTGTAATACGTACAGCAGTATCACAACGTCGAATATTACACCTACAACGATTAACTTTACCAGTTATGTGCTGACGGCGTCTAATTTTGCGGCGAGCCCGTATTAGATCCCTTGAACATTGAAAACAATATTGGCACAACGAAGAAGAGTATAACGAGCCCGAGCACACCTACGATGATTGGACCTATAAACCCCATGGCTCCACTGAACAGAGATGAGATACTATCGGTTGCAATGTCAAAAGCACCCTTGGTCGCGTCGTACACTGCATCGTTTATGTGGTCTGCAATCTGACACTGCGGCTCACCTGTCCCCCTGCTCGAAATCACATTTGAACAATCGGACGAACCACATGCTATTCTAATCGTAGTTGCATTCAGACTCTTTTCTATAACAAATGTATTACTGTCAAGAATAGTTCCCGTTCCACTAATCTCCACCTTGTCATTTCCTTCACTAATGTTAAACTCGTTATTGATTGTGTATGTAATGTCAACGGTGTTTGGTACAGGTGCAAAAAACGAAAAGATTGATGATCCTCCAGTTGGTTTAATCTCCGTGAATGTCATCGTCGCGTTGTCGCATTTCTGAAGATCAAGTGCAACTACTGTCGCTATCGTACCCACTGCTGCTGCTGTTAAGACGCCTGCGGCGATTGCACCCTTTTTCCAGCTGTCCATCTTTTGTCCATCGGAATCCGACTTGTTTTTCTTGTCCGCTGCTGTTTTTCTGGGTGGAGTAACGTCATCTCGAGCTATACCACCCTTTTTAGGTGTCTTCGGCTTTGGTTTCGGTCTCGGTCTCGGCTTTGGTTTCACGCCTTTGAACTCTTTCCTGGGCATCAAAAGTCCGTCGAGTTCGTCTAGAGATGCCATCCTTATTCTAGTCAATAAAAAAATGCGCGCGACAATCAAAAGGGCTTGGTACGATATTCAAGGACGGAAATATATAAACCTCGAGTTTGAAGGAACCACGAAACAAGTCAAGGTACCTTTTCGATACAACCGCGTGATGTGTCGTGTAAGTGGTCTGACCCCCATACAGGACATGCCTGAAGGTTTGGAAGTTGAATGTGAAATTGAAATCAAACATTGGGACGGCGAGTCGTATTGGGTTCTCAGTTCAATTGAAACTCGGTCAAAAGTTCGCTCAGAGAATGATAGTACCGTTTGAGGTCCTTCTCGAACCGTTTGTCCGACGTGTGTTTCTTCTGGACGTACAGCCACGCCAGGTTCGCCTTGGAGTACTTGGTGCGTGTCTGGTTCTCTGTCGGTTTCCTTGGTCTCGCCTTGACTTCTGCAGCCGGCTCTTCGACGACTCTATCAATAAACGACAGAGCCTGCATGCACGTGTCTGCCAAGTCATCCTTCTTCTTGTGCTTGTCGAAAATGGGTACCCAGTGTGGTTGCGTCGCCTCGATAAAGGATCGACACCGCTCGATGGATGCCTTTTTGCGCTGGAGGTACCGTGCGCGCCCCGGGCCGGCGACGTCAGGCACCTTGTGACGTGCGTCATAAATGATGACATCCTTGTCGTGACAGAGAAAGTACGTGTGCAGAAAGTGCTCGACACCCTTCATGGTACGATTACGATCCGGTTGCTTTTCGATGAGGACCGTGTGTGCCTCTAGTGTCCATTGTTTTCCGCGAAGGTGGGTCTTGAGCGCCTTGAAAAGACCGTCGGCGTGCTGCGGTGGAACACCCGATACGTCCCATTGTTTAATAAGACGAGTCCTCGAATCGATGAGACACATGGCAAGGTTCTTTATGCCTACATCGATACTCAGGATCATGGACATCCTTTTATTAAAGACCTAGAGACTTTTAAGTTGAGATGGAACAAGTTGGGATGGACAAGTCCTCCGGACTTGGCGCTCAGTGGTGTTGGTATTGTTGCCACCCCTTTGAAGGTCCGGCTATTCATGCACCGTACAAGTATGACGATAGAAGGCGCCATTTTCATACGACGGGTCAGTTTTGTTCTTGGGAATGTGCAAAGGGGCACCTGTTGGACGAGCGTGGTCCGCACGCCGGCGAACGCCAGATGCTTCTCGCTCTGATGAGAAAGCACGCGACACAAAAGTACGTACCTACAAAGGCGCCACCGAAACGGACGGCGCTCAAAGTGTTCGGGGGGACGTTGACAATCGAAGAGTTTCGATCCGGTACATCAAACGCTCAGGTTTTCATGCCGTACGAGACACACATGATGCCGACAGTCATCACGTCGAACGCAGTCCCTGCACGGAAACAAGGTGACGAAAGCTCGAGCGACCTCGTACTCAAGAGACCCAAACCTTTGGCACGGGCAAAGAGCACGTTGGAGACTTCGCTGGGTATCACTCGACGCACGAAGGCGGCGTCGACGGCCCATGGAACAGGAGAAGCGTGATTAGGATTGCAAACCACGCCGGGATACGCAAGGAAAAGTTTATATCAGGGAAACGCCACCCCGTGTACAGGTCAACCGTGTGAACAGAGCTCGTGTCGGAAACCACCGACTCTGTGTCCGACGACACGTCGTTGTCCTTGACGGCGTCCCCCGGGTCACTGTGCGAACGACGGTGGTACATTTCTTACGTTACAAGTGCGTCATAGTTTTATGTTTCGAAATTCCAGGTATTCATGTATGGTTGCAGGTGGTTCTATGAGCAGGCTTTCGTATACGCTCATAAAACTGAGCCCCTGAATTGCAAGGAATGCCAGGTACGTGGCAAACACTGCAAACGCGGGTACCCACTGCATTGGTTCCCGTCTCGATAACCACACTGGTACGGCGTGAATCAGAATCAGAAACATGGCGACACTGAAACTCGTCCTCGAAGCCGATAGGAATACAAACGTGCCGATGAGATTGAGAATCAGAATCACCAAGACTGAGAATGGAAGCAATGGGCTGAGGAGCCACAGAATAAACCCCCAGTACGAAAACACGTTGTACCACGGCTCCATCTATACTACGTCGTTGATAAAATAAAGGTGCATCGTATTGACAAGGATGGACCCCGAGGTCTGGGGCAATTTACCTCCAGATGTTCTAGAACACATCGCACATTTCGCAGACATTGAATCGAGACGTGCGATGGGGTTTTTGCCACGTAGACTTGTCATGCCAGACCTGGATTTACCATGTATATCACAAGAGTACGTCGAATTTAACCAGGGTATATCGCGGTGGATTAAACTGCGAAATGCACATTTGTACATTGGACCGCTTGAGATATCGTGGGTATTCGGTACGTCTGATTTCATGAAGAGCCGAAGTTATTCATTTCGACGAGCCGACGGACTCGTGAGTTTCTACGCGTTGCTCAAAATGGAACACTCTAGGCACCCGGATTTCAATGAGGACGGGTCACACAAAAAACGTGTCGCGTCCGAGTCAAGGATCTAAATTCGCACCGGTAGTTATCCTAAAACAATGTCTACCGAACATGCTCTTCGTGATTACGCCCGCGGGAAGTTTCAGGAGTTGTACCCCGGAAAAAGCATCAAGCCAAGGAATGCAGAGCTCGCGGTGTACAACTGGGCGGTGACACACACTGAAGGACAAATGTTCTTGAACAAAAACAGATATGAGAACGAAGAGCCGTCGTGGGAAAACAGACTGTTCCGGTGGCGGTACAAGCAACGACTCCTCAGTGTCCTCCACAACCTCAAGAACAACCCAGACATGCTCAAGAAGGTGAAGCCCAAGGAACTCGAGACGTTGACACCAGGACAGATGTGGCCTGATGGACCATATGGTATGACGGAACGAAAGATTCGAGAGAATGAGACGGCGAAGGAGATGGCTGCGGCGAAGATGGATGAAGAGTACCAGGGTATCCTGACGTGTCCCAAGTGCAAGTCGAAGAAGACGTCCTACTACCAGATGCAGACTCGGAGTGCAGATGAGGTGAGTTTCCCCCTTGTGTTTTTTGTTCAACCAAAACGACGACTAACTATTCAACAGCCAGCGACAAATTTTTGCAGTTGCCTATGCGGTCACCGATGGCGGTTCTGCTAAGAGAAGGCGGTGTGCTCGACGTTTTCCTTTCAAGTGTCCGAAATAGTCTATGAGAAATAGACGAATCGAGTTGCGGTATTCACAAGTCTTTGAAATGTCTTGACTTTGCCATGTGTCATTATTGAGTTCAACGAGTGTAGTTTGAAACATCCATTCTTTAAATTCTTCGTACTTTGTCCATGCGTCCACGAGAGTAGGGTACACCTGATAATGTAAAAATAGCATACAAAGGTTGACAAGTTCATCGAGATTCGCGTGTTTCAATTCACCGCTTTGACGAATGACGATGTCATCGTTCTTTATATTGATCCACGAAATGCATTTGTTTTGTTCGAAATCAAAGATTTGTTTCAAAATTCTCGGAGCGATCGAAGTACGCGTCTTGTAATTCACGGGAGGCTTCATGTGACCAAAATCCATCGAGTTGAAATCGTGCGTGAACTTGTACTCGACGGGTTTCATTGAATCACGTATGTAAGGACCTGATTGGTCACATGGATTTTTTCTATTCAGGTGTCTTTTCAACGATGTTGTCCAAAAAGGATCAGATGAAAAATCTTTTTCACACTTTGGACATTTACGTTCCATCTACTCTTAACAGGGAAAAAAAATTGGATTTTTGTTCAGGGAAATCAGGTCCAAAGTCAAGAATAAAAATCAGACATGCACATGATCATGACATTGATCCGTTAGAGTGACTTTGAAATTTTCGTTGTCCTGAGGATTTGGATTTTTGTTCAGGGAAATCAGGTCCAAAGTCAAGAATAAAAATCATCCATGCACATGATCATGAACATTGATCCGTCCCGTGGAGTTTAAAAAATATGGAGTTTATGTATACATGGAATGTACCGCCAAAGGGTGTAAGTACCCACCGTTCGGTGGAAGGGACATATGCATGAAACATCAGCGAATTGACACGGACATGAAGATTAAGCTTCTCGCTGAAGGTAAAATCACAAAGGAGGAAATCATGAAGGATGCAACGCCTGGACCGAAAACCATGCAAGAGCATTTCGATTTGATCAAAGAATACCACGAAGAAGTGAAGCGACGAAATTTACCACCCATAAAGTGAAGATTCGCATGAAATATAATGAGCAACAGGTGTTCCGCCAACATTCGTCCGAGTTCCGATGGAACTCATCCGTCTCGTCGTTGTCGTCTCCAATGTACAGGTGTCCTCAAGACGTGTCACGTCCACGCACCCGAGTGTTCGATTTGTCTCGAAAAAAACGGGTTCACTTCACGTGCCCTCCCATGTGGACATGTTTTTCACGGACAATGTATCGGCACGTGGTACACGAACGATCGTCGGTGTCCCATGTGTCGCCATTACGACAAACCAAAAATTGTTAAGATTTTCTATGAAGTCGGTTTGGAACCCATCGCACACAATGTGATGCGACCTGTCCTCAATCATCTCGTCGAGGAGGAGGTTCTTCACACGGATTACGTCGGTGTTTTGCAGAATGGTGAACTCATTCAGAGGAACGGTGACCTCATCGGGTACCTATGGGGGGAAAATTAGCTGTAAACACCACCCATCTGTAGTGCGACGTGACCTGCAAAGAATGATCCAAAGTATGTGAAAAAGTCGACAGCAATCTTTTTCCCATCCTTTTCGTCTCTGTTACGTGCAATCATGATTGTCGGCAGGGCGCCACATGTCGCCAGCAAGAGCGCCTCCTTCAACATCGTATTGACCCCTATATTGAGGTCACGAACCACCAGGGCGAGTAGAATCATGTACACGACGATGGCACCGATGATCCATTTCGTTCCTTTAAATTGAAACACCTTTTCAATCACCCCCTTATCATTTTCATCGATAATCGCTTTATTTTCACCTGAAATTTCCATACCGACATGGAACAAAAAGAAGACGAGAAACGCAGCGACACCGAGTAAAATGGCTCTTCCGAGATCAACCCCTCTGTTCAGGGCGATGTACGTGAACGGAACTGCTGCAGACAGGCCGACGACGGCAGATTCGAACACAAACATACGTGGTTTTTCCTTGACAAAACTGACCTCGGCGTTCATGAATGAAAAAATCAGCAGCAAAATGACGACTGTGATTTTGCTTCCTACGATACCCATAGTGAATACACGTCTTGTCTTTTCAATCATCTCTGCGTTTTACTGATAAAAAAATTCTACACAGTCTCTCCAGTGATGAGCCTCGTACGTGTCTGGACTGACATCGGCGCTGAAAAGAATGCTTCGCTCGTCGCACGAATCATCGAAACGAACGGCCCCATTTTTACTATTCAGTTTCTGAGTCCGACTGAGACCAAAGACAAGCATGGGTGTACGATTTACAAGTACGAGGATGAGACGTACCAGATTGACGACGACAGCATCACACACTACCTCGACACGAGCGACGAGGGGGATGTTGGATTTGTATCAGTCGGAGAAGGTGAATGGATACGCACGGGTGATGAGTCAGACGAAGACTACATCCCAAGCGAAGACGAGTCTGACGACGACGATGAAGACGAAGAGGGCGATGACGTCGATGAGGAAGAATTCGAAGAGGAGGACCTCGATGATGACGTCGAAGATGACTACGGGGATGATGAGTAGACGCGCCGTGGAGTCCAATGGGCACGCAGTGCGCCTTGGTGACTTAGAGAAAAACATCGCCAAAAACTAAATGTCTACGAGCATCTTTATCAAGGCGTTTGATCCCAAGCAGAAGAGTCACGTGGTGTGGCTCAAGAAGATGACTGATATCGCTGATACGCTCGGTGATCCGAAGCGTCATCATGCGCTGGTTACCGAGATTAACTCCAACCCGATGGGAGTTAAGCTCGACAATCGTGATGCCCTCATGTGGGTCGAAATTCATTTTGGTATCGCTATGAAGTACGCTCGGGCCGTACTGAACGGTGAGGCTGTCATTCCAGCGACGGGTCGTGTCGCAAACGCATCAGACCTTACTCCTGTGGCTGAGGAGTGAGCAGCGACTCGAGCAGAGTCACCTTCTGAGCCAGGAGCTGGTCGCGAGTCTCGGTCGAGCTCAGACGCTGACGAAGCATGAGCACCTGCTGCATCACACCGATGTACTCGTTCACCTTGGTCTTGTCAACAGCCGCCAGGCGCGCCTCGGCGTCGGTGAGCGCCTTCTGAAGCATCGCATCCTGTGATGGGTCACGGGCGAGCATGATCTTCGCCTCGAGAGCGTCGAGCTCGGGGGTCAGGGAGTAAGGAGGACGGAACATTTATTAGTACGCGTCATTTTCGTTTAAGAGCTTTTCGAGGTACGGGACATGGCTCTCTACTGGGAGTTCCAACATACGTATCTCTCCGTTGATGCTGAATGACTCACTGATCGAGTCAACCAGGATCAGATCAAAGTACCGCGTCGCACAAAATATCTTGAGTTCATCGATATCAGACCATTCACAAACATCGAGGATTTCGAGCGGCTTCTTTTTGTTGGGACCCGATGTGAATGTCATGTTGCGAAAATCAGGCCATTCGTGTGTGGCCCTGTGGTGGTGCTCGATTATAGAACCCATTGCATGAACATCGCCACGTCGCTTGAACGCGACAACAGCCATCTTTGAAGGCGTCTCCCATGCCATGATCGAGTTTACGTGCTTATGAAGCGTGAAATACGGTTTGTTGCTCTGGTTCGTCTTGAGTGCCGGAGGCGGACGAATCATTGTAGCCATTACAGTTCATGTGCGCGTTTCTTTTAGTCCAGGAGGAAACCGTCCGAGTCCGTCGCGTTGCTGGACAATTTTCATCTTTTTGCGTTCGACTTTTTTGATTTCACGCACGACGACAACCTTGTGAGCGTCTCGGTGACATTCGAGCTCTTCACTTACCTGTTCGAGACGATAGATGGCTGCCTCCATCCCACGCTGATGGCGGTCAGCCATATAATAGATCTAGAATTCCTTTCCCACCAAGAGGAAACTTCCGAGTTCATTTGCCTGTCACTTCCGTGGCAACTTTCCACCTGCGGTGGAAAGGACTTTAGAACTCTTTCTCGACGGCGCGGTCAGCGACGCTGTCAGACTCGAGGACGAACCCGGGGCCATAGTACAGGTCGCGGTTACGCGTCTCCTGTGGAAAGTTTGGGGTGTACCCGGCGTACGAGTACGTCAGCAGCAGGTACAGAGCAATAAGGACGAGGGCGAAGATCAGGACTGGAGTACGGTTTGCCATTACAAGTACCGAAGATTATTTTTCATTTCGGTGGTGGACGACGGTATTCGAGAGCAGGAGGTCTCATGTGACGCTGCTGAGGAAGACACAACGGGAGGGACGGGAATGCCGAATCAGGACACGGGTTTGGAAGAGACGCTGGGAACGGGATGGTTGATGAAACGCCATGCAAGTTGCTCGAAACACACACGAGCATGTACCCGTCTGGACATATGTTTGAGGTGTCGCTTCCGACAGAAAAGTCTGGAAGAACATACGTTTCTTTCGACCGACGTTTCATGACGAAAAAACCGAGGACGACAAAGACGAGAATAACGATTCCGATGGTAATCTTTCGACGTTCCATATTACAATCACGCTACAATTTTTTTCACGAGATTCTCCAACTTGACCAGCGTCGGCAGTGATACGTCACACATTCCGGCGATGGATTCCCTCGTCTGGCCGTACTCGGACAGCACGGTATACAGCACAGCAGCAGTTACCCCCTTGGGTGTCTTTCCCATCAGAGACGGGTGACACTCCACCTGTTCACACATCCGAATCGTTCGTTGCCGAATACGCCCACGCATGTCGTCCGGGACCGTCACCTGACTGAATATCCTGGATACGAGGTCCGACGATTTTGTCGTCGTCGTCTCCACCGTCGGAATCGTCTCTCGAAAGATGTCCGCCGTCCTCGAAATGTCCCTGGGAGGAATGTTAAACGCAGCTGCAATCTCTTGTGTCGTACGAGCGACGTGGGCATCCTGACACGCTCGCATAATACAGTTCGCCTTGATCCCATTCCTGATCGCTCCACGTGTCAGGACACTCTCACTAAACTTTCTGTACATGATCTTCGCCTGAAGCATCACCGAATCTGGAAGTCCGAGGATGATGCGCCCGACATGGTCCAGACCCTCATACGCGTGGTGAAGTGCTCGGTCCTTGTGGTTCATCGATGTGTGAAAGTTGATCCTGGCCAACCGCTTGTTTGCATACGTCCCTGACGAGTGGACAGACATGATAGTCCCCGACCCCCACGACGCACTGAACAGTGTTGTATTCACGGGGGCACCGACACGCGACGGGTCGCTCCCCTCGTCGTTCGCCCCACCGTTCCATTCTGGTTCGTCCGAGATGAACGCCACGTCCGAATGTCCACACGAGACGCACGTCGGCAGGCCATCTTCGTTTGCAACCCGCGATCCATTCGTATACAATTGACCGTCATGTTCCACCATCGTCCCATCATCTGGACAGAATCGACACCGGTACTCTGTCCATATAAAGTTCTCACGTGGTTGGTCCTGAGATTTGCACGTCTCGGCGATTGAAAAAAGTTCGTCGATTGAGAGCATTTTAAACCTTCCACCGCAGGTGGAAGTTCGTCAGTAGCTAGGGCGGACTTTCGACCTGCGGTCGAAAGGACTTTGTGTTGAGAGTTTCATCCAGCGCGCTCCTTTCCCGTGGAAAAAACATCTTTTTTTGGTAAGAGATGGACCTTCCCCCCGTCCCTCCCGTCGTCGATGTGCCTCGCCAGGTCCGCATCGAAACCGCTCTCAATGAGGCAGGCGCCAAGTCCCTCTTTTCGCCATTCAACCTTGCCGCCGTGCTCGTGTTTCTGCTCGTGGTCTTTTTCCTGTACAAGCGCTACCGTGACAAGCGTGCGACCGAGCAGGCGCATGGGCCCAGCCCCATCACACCTCCTCCGAAGTCGGAGTAAGTGAATCAACCTCGGTCGCCTCGTTCCAGAGCGACGACTTGCGTGGCGTACCTACAAATCCGACGGCGGCATTCGCCAGACTCATCAGGGACATTTTCTTCTCCATCTTCCCCGGGTCGACGAGGGACAGGTGATTCCTGAGCTTCTTCTCGATGGGATTGCCCTGTTCGAGCGCCGTGTTGAATTCAGCAAAACACTCCTGAAGGAACGCCTGTCCCTCCGTAGCTCGCAAATCACGATCGACGCTGAGTTCCTTTGAAATTTTCAGCGCCAGACGCTTCATGAGAATCGACGCCCGTAGCGCGTTCGTCATTTTCTCATTGAGCTTCATGTACAGTTGAATAGAGCCGAGGACGCCAGTCCCGGCAGACAGGACGGCGTTGAGAATACTGACGTACTCTTGATCCAAGAACGAATTGAGTGAAATTGCAGTCAGGGCATTGATTGATGAGATGATCAAGATTGGAATGTTGAATCTGGAAGACAACTTGTTGTAGTACATGTGGTCTTTCGAATGGTGGGCAGCGTAGTCATTACACTGCTGTTCGATTTTGGTAAGGAACGCCTCCTCGCGATCGTGCCACGGGTCTTCCTTCATACTGTAAGGCACGCTTTTTTTGCCGCAGTGACGACCCTCGGTTTGAACGGACCGATGATGTGACCTAGAACATCAATGTCCGACGGTTCGAGCTTGTATTCGCTACAGGCTGAGTAGTCGCCTGCAAGAAACTGAAGTCGAACGACCGTGTCGATGGCGTCCCTCGACAGTTTGTTCGTACGACGCATGAGCGCCTCGAGCTTCTTGTGACGCATGCATATGTTTTGATACTTGGTCCATAGACTTCCCGTCCGTGGAACCTTGTTCATCGGACGCATCAATCGACACGGCTGAATGCACGACGTCATTGTGAACATCGGCATGATGATGTTCCAGTCGTACTTGTCGTACACGTCCGTGTCCAGGAGGTCCGCTTCGGACATGAGGTCTGCAATTTGCGCGAGCGTATCCACGTCGCCGTTGACGCGGTCAGGGTAGTTTTCCTGGACGATGCTCCACACGTGTCCGTGTTCGTGCGTCGTGTCGCCGATGCGAACATTTTTCCACTCCCCTCGTAAAAGACGATGGACGTATTCTTTCGGTGTTTCAAACTCATCGGGCGCCGAATTTCCGTACGTATCCAGAACGGCTCGTCTGTGATTGATGCCGGTACACTCATGATAGACTGTCTGGGGCGTCAGTTTCACGGGAGTCAACGCGATGACGACCGTCGGACTCTTGGACGAAATGGCACCCTGAATCTCACGGACGCCGATGAGGTCCTGGATAGACTCCCAATCATCGATTACGATGGGTAAAATTGAGTATCGAAGACGCTCAAACATGTCCAGTGTTCCCTGACGCGTCTTGAACACTTCGGGGTCCAAGAACAGGCAGTGACCGAGTTTCTCCTTGACGAGTGTTGTTTTCCCAGTGCCTGGTTTTCCGTGGACGCACGTCAAAACACCAGGTTGCGCAAACACTGGATCGTTAATTTCTGTCTTCTTCTTAAGAAAACGATCCATGACTTCGAGCGAATCTGGTGATGACGATGAGTCTCTAACGAGGCAAATCCTTAGTTTGGTCTGGGAAAATAACGCGTTCGTTCCGTACGTTGGTGCGTGGCTTTTGTACAACGTTCTTGTCCTGTGTCTTCTGGTCTTTATCGCAGTTAGGACAGGTGCGTAGCACCTGTGCGCCGCTGCGCGGCGAAGGAGGCGTGGACAAGAGGCGCTTCGCGCCTCTTGGACTCGGGCACGCCTCCGCCTTTTCAGACTTGGTCTGTCATGATCTTGGGTGGCGTGAGCTTCATCACGTCGTACAGCGTGTCGACTGACGCCTGCATGAACCCCTGTTGCTCAGACGCGGCGAAAACCTGATCCAGATTCGCGAAATACATGCCGTCCTCGTCCGCCTCGTCCAGGGGAATCATAGTAACGGCGCGATCCATGCTGATTGCCAGGGGCTGAAGCGTCAGATTGACGTGGTCGTAATCCTGCATCTTGTCTGACGGCTCCGGGAACAGGTTCGGTGGCACGTGCGTCAGGGGTGTGAACGTGTCGCTTGGAATATCACGCAGGGGAGTCTCTGTTGAAGCAGGCTTCAGGGAAACCAACGGTGGAGGATTCGCGTTGACACTGGGCTTGTCGTACACCACCTCGGCCATGGACCCACGCGCCTGGTAGTTGCTCCGGGTCGACCCGAAAATGACCATCGCCACGAGCACGATGATGAACGTCCACACGATGAACGGTCTGACTTTAAATGGCTTAAGAGCAGCCATAGTTACTACTGTACAAGAAAATGATCGTAGACACGTTTCAGTTCTTTAACGAGCTGGACGTGTTGGAGATGCGACTCAAAAATCTCGATCAGTATGTCGACATTTTTGTGCTCGCCGAGTCTGCAGAGACTCATGCTGGAAACCCCAAACCACTCTACTACGAACTGAACAAGGAACGATTTGCGCCGTGGGCTCACAAGATTCGCCACGTCGTCTGTCCGCCATGTACCGGAACTGGCCTCTGGGACCGCGAGAAACACCAGCGGGACTGTGTTCTTCTGGGCCTCGATGGCGTTCCAGACGATGCGACTGTTATGATCAGCGACGTGGATGAAATTCCAGACATGACCAAGGTGCTTCAGCTCGATCTATCCAAGACACACAGTGTCCACATGTGGATGTTTGAGTTTTCGTTCGATTACATGTTCACTGGCGAACCCTGGTTCGGAACGGTCGTGACCAACGCCAAGGCGTTCCGCCACTTGGGGCCCAACTTTTTTCGGGACAATCGATGGAAGTTTCCACCCTTGAAGTATTCTGGGTGGCATTGTAGCTCGTTCGGAGATGCCGACCACGTGTGGAACAAGCTCCAGAACTACGCTCACGCCGCCGACGACAAACACAAGGGTCAGACGATTGAACAGATTCGGGAGTACGTCGCCAAAGGTGTTCACGCAGATGGAACGATGAAACTTGTTCCGAGGCCTAAAGATGTACCGTTGCCCCCAATTCCAATGGACGCGAAGCGTCCATTGTCCTAAAGGACACGAACACATTTAAGGATATGTCGGTCGTGACTCTTCTAGACCACATGGGTGACGACCAGGCTATTGTCGACGCGGCGCGCATCTCAGTCACCGGTGCTTCGAAGAAAACAGAGACCCGTGCACTCATCAGGTACTTGATGCGCCACAAGCATACGAGTCCGTTTGAGATGGTTGAGTTTAAATTTCACGTCCGGGTTCCCATTTTCGTCGCACGTCAGTGGCTTCGGCACCGAACTGCATCCGTTAATGAAATTTCAGGGCGGTACTCGGTTTTACCCAGTGAATTTTATGTCCCGGAAGAGTATCATGCTCAGTCGTCGACCAATCATCAAGGCGCCGGTGATGCTCTTGGCGTTGGTAGCGCTGAACAGACGGCGTCGTGCAATCAGGCATTCGACACATACGAACGTCTGATTGAACAGGGTGTTGCTCGCGAAGAGGCGCGTGTCCATCTCCCTCTCGGCACAATGACCGAGTTCATCTGGAAACAGAACTTGCACAACCTGCTTCATTTTTTGCGGCTACGCATGGATTCTCACGCACAGCCTGAGATTCAAGAGCCTGCGCGCCAGATTTGGAAATTGATCGAGCCCATAGTGCCCTTGGCGTGCGAGGCGTTCAAGGATTTTGTTCTCGACGCCGTGACATTGTCAGGGCCGGAACTACGCGGTGAGGTGACTGGCAAGGGGGAAGTTCGCGAGTACGAAGAAAAGTTGGAGCTTTTGGGCCGGTATGGACTTCGTCTAGAACATCAGACCAAGTGAAGGGTTCTGTGTATAGTTTGACACCGTATGACTCAGAGCCCTGAACAGCTCTGGTGTGCGGTTCGTGTCGTAGCCGAGCGACGTTCTGATACCGAGTTCCGACGCAGCGAGTACGGCATCCTGATTCGCCCCGAGGTAGACAAACTTCCACTGCTTGAGGTTGACCAGATCCTTGATGTGGGCCGACGTGTACGTCCGGGACGAATTCTCCTCACCATCCGTCAGAATGATAACCATCGCGTCATCAGACAGGTCCATCTTGAGCACCTGTCCCATGGCGTCGTGCAGTGACGTCCCACCACGTGGGACGAACGTATCCTCCGTCAACACAGGAACTTGTTCAATCGGTGTCTTTTCGTACACCGTCTCAAACTGGTCGTCAAACAGGCACAGGGTCATCGTACCACCAAACTGCTTCTGGGACTCAATGAATGTATTGAACCCGTCGATTGTATCCTGGCGACAAGACTCCATAGAACCGGAGCGGTCGAGTAGAAAAACGCGATCCATCTTGAGAATTACGTGCTCTATTGTTTTATGTTATGGATTGGTCACCTTCTCGTGACGCGTCTGTACTTTGGAACATGGACATGGTGGTCCATCGCCCCGGATTTACCGATGGCGACGTTTCTGACGCCCGGAAACGTCCCCTGGTCCATCAAAAAGAACTGGATGATGTATGACCT
>Ga0247723_1000313_pt1 | contig 33000 bp, 80 predicted proteins | sample MSEWelMarce5H_FC_FD_189079 | JGI IMG/M metagenome (GOLD analysis project Ga0247723, IMG submission 189079) | Subsurface sediment microbial communities from gas well in West Virginia, United States - MSEEL Well Study Marcellus 5H_FC | ecosystem: Environmental > Terrestrial > Deep subsurface >... | reverse complement strand
CAAGCTCAATAAGTCGAACTATTAATCAGCAATAAAAAGGAGTATGTGATGACGCCAGAAGAGAATAACAAGATTAAGTCACTCAAAGATCGCTCAGATGTCTTCAATCATGTTGTTGAGCATCTTAGAAAGCAGGGAACCAAAAGTTTTCACCCAGACGGAGGAATATGTGTATACCGTGGGCGCGATGAAACTATGTGTGCAGTTGGGTGTCTAATTGCAGACGATGAATACGATCCCGCCTGGGAAGGCAAAGCGATTTTTACCATTATAAGAGAAAATCTGCTGCCTCCTGATTTAAAGGAGAGGGTTGAGCCGAATATGAAGATGCTGACTGATCTTCAGTCGCTTCATGATAATTACCTTGAATACGAGAATGGTGCCTTCACGGATATAACCCAGCATAGTATCAGTTACTATCGTAGAAAGTGGAATATCGAATAACATCAATGTTATAAAAGGAGTGTTAAATGACGCCAGAAGATACCATTAATGTTAAGTTGCTTACCGATCGCTCGGATGTTTTCAACTATGTTGTTAATCATCTTAGAGAGCAGGGTTGCCAAAGTTTATTTAGAGAAAAAATCATGTGTGCATATCGAGGTGATGGCGGAACCATGTGTGCAGTAGGGACTTTAATCGCTGATGATGAATATGGTCCTAGGTGGGAGGGGGACAGTATTTTTTATCTTACAATCGGATGTTTGCCACCTGCTTTAAAGAATAGGCTTGAACCGAACTGTAATATGCTAATGGATCTTCAGGAGTTTCATGATGATCATCTAGAATACGTGGATGGCGCTTTTGCTGGGGCTTCCGAGCATCATATCAATAACCTTCGTGAGAAGTGGGGTATCAGATGACGCCAGAAGAAACCGCTAAGATTAAGTCACTTAAAGATCGCTCGGAGATCTTTAACTATGTTGTCGATCACCTTCGTCGCCAAGGAAAAGCATCTAAACTTACCGAGTCCTGCGGAGATCAGATCTGTGCATATCGAGGTGACGGAGGGACTATGTGTGCAGTCGGGGCTTTAATCACCGATGATGAGTATCAAGAGAGTTGGGAGTGTTGTGGAATTCACACGCTTCTAAAGGAATTTATTCTGCCTAACTCCTTGCTTGGAAGGCTCCTCCCGCATGAGGAAATGTTGGGTTGCCTTCAGCACTTTCACGATGACAAGCTTAGTTACGAAGATGGTGTTTTCAGTGAGGAATCTGAAGAACGGCTTACAGAACTCCGCAATCAGTGGGGAATCGAACAGTAGAAAGTTTTTGTGGGCAAATTAAATCAATTAAACCCGGTGATTTATGTCTGATATTTTTTCGATTATCTCATCCTCGTTTTTTCTCGGCGGAATTATATCAACCATCATTGGATGGATTTTAATCCATATGTTTGGTCTGGATCTTCCGCTTTTATTCTTTACCATAAACGGTTCCATGTCGGCCTCGATAGCAATTGTACTTCTCTCAATTATTAGGTGAATATGTCGCGAGTCGTCTTCTAACAATAAACAAGATTTGAGTTAGGTATAAACTTAAATTTACAAAATATTGTCACCGGATTGTGCTTGGCCTAAATAGGGCTTGACTTTGCACAATCCGGTGATTATATTTATGGGTCGCAAAACCCTGTCCGCAAAGGTTAGGTTTGCGATCATATGTTGTGACTGACCAAGAAAGATGATCTCAAGTTTCTCCATTAGAAAAAAGGACAGTAAAATGAATTACGAAAGCATTCATAAAGCCGCCAGAAAGTCCGCGGAAGAGTTTGAATATTCGGAGCGCCAAAAGGCCAGTAAGCTCGCAAGACTTAATTATTGGGAAGATGTAATCAGAGGTATTACTAAGGACGATTATAGTTCTTTGACAAGATACATTGCAATTCAGTCTATTATTTTCTCTCTAACGAGGACGACACTTCTTCTTGGTGATAAGTCCGAATTAGGCCTTATTGGCCATGTTAACCGAGAGCTTGAATCGGATATTGGCTTCCTAAAAGAAATGCTTCATGAGGCTGGCCAAAAAAAGAACTAAGGTTTAATCTATACTTCGGAGGAATGGAATTATGAAATTCAAGATCAGAGAGACTCCCTTTATTCCTTTCGCCTGGATGAATCTCAAACTCAATGAGTTTGAATTTATTAACTCAAAGTTGAGCCCAGAGATCGATACCTTTGTTAAAATCTCAAGAGGAAAACATTATTCTCTCACCATCAAAAGAAGCGAGGGAGGGGATATTGAGGACTATCTCTTTGAAGTAAGGGAGTGTCTTGGCGATCTTATTTCTTCATTTTCAATGATCCCGGAAAATCTCGCCCATGATGATGAGAGATTTCCTCTTTGTATTGATGAAACAATTGTTTCATTCAAAAAACTCTATGTGAGCAATCAATCTTTTAGAATCACTGAGACGGACCAAAAGCAAAGAATCAGCGTTCCTTCTTATTTCAGGGTTCGAACCTACAAAGGCGAGGTAAAGGAATTTGAACTAAAAAATGCAAAGTACGACAAAGAGGCGAAGACGCTTCGCTACGTAAAGTGGTTCACTGCTCCTAAATCTCTTTTGTCTCCGAAGCATGCAACTATTGATATGTATCAGTATCAACTTGCAGGAATCGAACATATCATCGGAGATGACAAAGAGTTTGTGATCTCGTATCATGATAATGATGGAAATCCAATCCAAAGGACTACTTGCATCAAGCAAGCATCAAGCCCCACCTATGAAAATTTTGTGCATACTACTATGCACTTTGAGGTTGAATCAAGAGTCGAATTTTCTTTGGGAAAATATAACGAAATGCTTGGTATACTTCACAGCATCTCAAAGATGGATCCTCGCTATTGCACCCAGCAACAGGCATTTGATATATTTGTTAGCGACTGGATGACAATCTTTGAGATTAGCGGTTATCGTTAACCATGAGTAAATGATGAAAATCTTTGCTGATCTACCTGTTGATGAGGAAAAAATGAAAATCTTTACTGATTTTTCCAAGGCATTTGCTAGTAAGGCTCCTGAGCTTGACAAAAAGAACAAGGCCGTTGTTATAGCAAACCTTGTAAATAGAACAATCCAGGAAAGGTTCAGGGCTATTCATCCTGCAATTTTGCGTGTTGAGATTGGTGATTCGAATTTTTACTGCCCGAATCATTACATGCCAACATTTAGAACGGGCCACACACATACTGCCGATTGTTCTTATTGTGTGGCTAATCACAGTCACCATCAGAATCTCTGCGACCGACTGAATGTTATCATTCAGTCGAAGGGAGTAGATAATAAAGACCTGGATAATATCCAATTGGCTATGCATCCTCTGATGCTGGATATCTTTGATTTTCTGCCCGAAAAGTATCAGATGTATGAAACTTATGATAGAAACATTAGTGACTCGATGCTGCTTCTGGCATACAGGGGAAGCGATTATGTTTACCCTGGTTTCCGGTAAAACATCATCTTGTTATAATGTAACATAACTCATAATGAGTCATTGGAGATAAATTGACTTATATCGTTGATATTCATGAAAAGTCTTTTGCCTATGAAGACCAAGATCCTTCATGCTACCGCTATCCTTCTAAGACTTTAGTATTCGAAAAACTGGATGATGCCATAAAATATATCTTCGAAACACCTTCTTTTGAGGGCATCTGCCCTTCAGGCAGAAAAATGAGAGAAGACTTCTTCTTTCATGTATTTGGTGATAACTTTGACAAGTGGTTTGATCACAAAATTTTTGCAAAAAGTGAAATTAGAGTTACCGAAATTTATTATGGTTTAAATTGTTCTGTTAAAGAAAAGAAGCAATACTTCTATCATGAGCCAGATGAAAAAGGTTTTAGAGAAGTCGAGACACCGAATGAAATTCTTGAAAGATCGAAAGTTGTTTTCGAGAAAAGTAAATCGTTTCCTACGAAGGATGTTGATAACATTCAAAATATCGGAGATCTTAAAACTCGGATAGATAGGCTAAACGACGCCATTGCTTTTAGTGAGCGCCTTATCTCGTTTTACAAAAATCATGCTTTCTACAATAACGGAAAAGTTAGTGATAGTAGCTGCGAATCTTATTCGCGCGCGCGCTCATATACTTATAATTCTTCAGAAAGAATTATGCCGAGTATGGGGTATAGTCGCATGGGCAGACATGACCCCAACACAGGGAAATATGATTCTAACTGGTACGGTGGCTAAGCCTGTGTTTTAAGAAAAACTTGTGTGCAAAATCTTTCTCAGTTGGATTAAGATAATAACACACTATAATATATGCCTGGAGGTGACCGGTTTATTATGCCGCAGACGGATGGAAGAAAACAGGATTTGACTCATACTAGTTATTGTGTAGGCCAAATAAAACAAAATTCTTGTGAGCAACAAAATGAGCGTTGTAGTAAATCTGCGAGAGAGAATCTCTAATCTTTCAATCCAGCCTTTTGTTGCCTTTAGGCACACATTCCCTAATTTTGATGTTAATCTGATCTTGTCAGAGATCATCAAAAGTCATAAAAATCTGAGCTTAAATATTTATTACTTGAATATTGTTAGCAATAGCATGGACAAGTGGTATATTATTGCTGAAACTATTTCTGGTGAATACAAACTTGTAGAGACTTCTCCTCCAAGTAACCAAAACTTAGATCATTTATCGGAAGTAAAAAGACTTAGCGATGAAATCCAAAAATTGGAAGTAATTTCAGATTCAAAGTATAAAGAAGCTAGGGCCGCATATCAGGTATGTAAAGAAAATATTCCTGCCGGTTGGATTCATCCTGGGGCAAGGGGTGATGATGGCTTTGGCAACCTAAGTCTATTTTAATAGGCCTCTTACTTCAAAATAAATAATAGTGAACATAATGGGCTTTATACATGAATGGGAAGATGATATTGGTTTTCTTTTCAAAGAATGGAGAAATGACGATGGTAACTTAGATCGAGAAGACGGACCCGCTTTAGTAAAATATTTTCCAGATGGCTCGATTGCTATGGAAAGTTTCTGGGTAAAAGGATTACTTCACTGTAAAGACGGCCCAGCTACAATCAAATATGATAAGAATGGAAATGTTATTTTTTTATTCTTCTCATTCGAAGGAAAAAGCCTCGGATCAGATAAGAAAGGATTTTGGAAACTTTGGGAAATATTGGATGAAGATGGTCGTCAAGCCCCGGACATTCTAAAGTGCTTAGTGAGGTATTCGTGAGTTATAGGGAGTGGATTGGTGTTAACGGCTTTCTCCGAAAAGAATGGAGAAATAAAGCTGGATATCTTAACAGAGAGTCAGGGCCTGCTGAAATCTGTTATGAGCCTGATGGCTCAATTGAATGGGAGGCATTTCATATAGCTGGAGAGTATCTAGGAAGAGATAAAAGAGGATTCTGGAGGCTTTGGGAAATACTGGACGAAAGACAGCGGCAAGATCCAGACATTCTAAAATACTTAGCGAGGTATTCGTGAGTTATAAAGAATGGGAAGATTTGTGTGGCTTTCTACGAAAAGAATGGAGAAATGAATTGGGTCAGCTTCACAGAGATTCCGGGCCTGCTATAATTAGCTATGATCTCGACGGCTCTATCGAATGTGAAGTTTTCTATATATCTGGAAAGCTTCTAGGTTCTGATAAAGAAGGATTCTGGGCCCTTTGGGAAATACTTGATGAAGATGGTCGTCAAGCTCCAGACATTCTAAAATACTTGGCGAGGTTCTCTTGAATTATAAGGAGTGGATTGGTATTAACGGTCTTCTCCACAAAGAATGGAGGAATGAAGCTGGATCTCTTCACAGAGAAGATGGCCCGGCACAAATCAACTATTATCGTGACGGCTCGATTGAATGGGAAGAATTTCATATAGCTGGAAAGATCCATCGAAAATCAGGCCCTGCTCAAATATGCTATCATCCTGATGGCTCGATTGATTGGGTATTTTTTTATGTATCTGGAGAGTATCTCGGAAGAAACAAAAGAGGGTTCTGGGCCCTTTGGGATAGGTTGGACGAAGAGGGTCGGCAAGCTCAAGACATTCTAAAATACTTAGCGAGGTATTCGTGAGTTATAGAGAATGGAAAGATACTAATGGTTTTCTCCATAAAGAATGGATTGAAATAGGATTTTTTCACCGAAATCCTGACCCCGCTATAATTAACTATTTCCCCGATGGCTCGATTAGACGGGAAGAATTCTGGATATATGGGAATCCTCATCGAGAATCCGGCCCTGCCAAAACCCTCTATTTTCCCGATGGCTCGATTGAACAGGAAGAATTCTGGATATGGGGAAATCTTATAGGAAGAGATAATAAAGGCTTTTGGGCGCTTTGGAAAAGACTAAACGAAGAACAACGTCAATCCACAGAAATTCTAAAATGCTTGGCGAGGTATTCGTGATCTATAGAGAGTGGAAAGATAACAATGGTTTACTTAACAAAGAGTGGACCCATGAAGACAAAAGACTTCATAGAGAGTCGGGCCCCGCTCGAATCCGCTATTTCCCCGATGGCTTGATCTGTTTAGAACAATTCTGGGTAAATGGATTTCTTCACAGAGAATCCGGCCCTGCTTATATCCGTTATAATACTGATGGCTCGATTGATTGGGAAGAATTCCATATAGCTGGAGAGTTTCTCGGAATAGATAATGAAGGCTTCTGGAAACTTTGGGAAAGGCTTGACGAAAGACAGCGGCAAGCCCCGAACATTCTAAAATACTTAGCGAGATATTCATGAGTTATGAAGAATGGAGGAATAATGATGGTCTTCTCCGCAAAGAATGGAAAGATGAGGACGGACAACTTCACAGAGAAGATGGTCCGTCACGAATATACTATTATAGTGACGGCTCGATTGAATGGGAGCAATTCAATATAGCCGGAAAATTGCACCGAAAATCAGGCCCTGCTCAAATCCGCTACAGCCGCGATGGCTCGATTGAATTGGAAGCATTTCATATAGCTGGAGAGTATCTAGGAAGAGATAAAGGAGGCTTCTGGGCCCTTTGGGAAATACTTGATGAAGATGGTCGTCAAGCTCCAGATATTCTAAAGTGCTTAGCGAGGTATTCGTGAGTTATAGAGAATACAGGATTTCTGATGGTTCTTCCTACAAAGAATGGAGAAATGAACTAGGTCTGTTTCATCGAGAAGACGGCCCCGCTCAAATATGCTATAATCCCGATGGCTCGATTGGGTGGGAGGAGTTCTGTATGGACGGTGAATACCACCGAGAGTCAGGTCCCGCTCTAATCTACTATAATCTTGACGGCTCTATTGAGATAGGATACTTCTATGTAGCAGGAGAGCTTCTCGGTGACGATGAAGAAGGATTTTGGGCTCTTTGGGAAAAGCTAACCGAAGTACAGCGACAAGCTCCAGATATTCTGAGATATTTATCGAGGTATTCATGAGTTATGAAGAGCGGAAGAGTCCTTCCGGTTTTATATATAAAGAATGGAAGAATAAAGCCGGATCTCTTCACCGAGAAGACGGCCCTTCTCTAATCTGCTATTATCCCGATGGATGTATTCATCAGGAATCATTCTATATATCCGGAGTTCTTCATAGAGAGTCCGGCCCCGCTGATATAGTCTATTACCCCGATGGCTCGAAGAAGCAGGAATACTTTATTGTAGCCGGAAAGCTTCATCGAGATTCCGGCCCCTCTCGAATAGACTATTACCCCGATGGCTCGATTTACCATGAAGAATTCCGTTTAGCTGGAAAGTATCTCGGAAAAAACAAAATAGGATTCTGGGCCCTTTGGGAAAGGCTTGACGAAGAGAAGCGGCAAGCTCCAGACATTCTAAAATATTTAGCGAGGTATTCGTGAGTTATAAAGAGTGGATAGATACTGATGGTTCCCTCTATAAAGAATGGACAAATAAAGCCGGGCATCTTCACAGGCAGGATGGTCCTGCTCAAATTAGCCATTATCCAGATCACTCGATTGAGTGGGAATCATTCTATATAGACGGAAAGTTTTTCGGTTATGATAAACAAGGTTTCTGGAATCTTTGGGAGATACTTGACGAAGAAGGGCGGCAAGCCCCAGACATTCTAAAATGCTTGGTGAGGTATTCGTGATATATAGAGAGTGGAATGATCGTCAAGGGCTTCTATGCAAAGAGTGGGTTAATGAAGCTGGGGTTCTTCACAGAGAAGATGGTCCTGCTCATATCCAGTATAATTGCGATGGCTCAATTAAATGGGAACAATTTTGTGTAAATGGAAGGATTCATAGAGAATCAGGCCCCGCTGATATATTCTATTATAGCGACGGCTCCGTTAGGTCGGAATTTTTCTATATTAAAGGAGTTCTTCATCGTGAAGATGGGCCTGCTTGTATCCAGTATAATTTCGATGGATCAATTCTTTCTGAATCATTCTATCTATATGAAAAATGTTTTGGCAGAGGTAAAGTGGGCTTCTGGGCGCTTTGGGACAAATTGAACAATCAGCAGCGGCAGGCTCTGGCTCTTCTAAAATACTTATCGAGGTATTCGTGACATATAGAGAATGGGGGGATCATAATGGTTATTTCCGCAAAGAATGGAGAAATGAATTATGTCAGCTTCATCGAGAAGACGGCCCTGCTTATATCTGCTATAACCCAGATGGCTCGATTTACTGGGAAGAATTCTATATAGCTGGAAAGCTTCTCGGTTACGATAAATATGGATTTTGGAAACTTTGGGAAAGGCTTAACGAAGAAGGGCGGCAAGCTCCAGACGTTCTAAAATACTTGGCGAGGTATTCATGAGTTATGAAGAATGGATAGATACTGATGGTTCTTCCTACAAAGAATGGAGAAATGATGCTGGCAAGTTACACCGAGAAGACGGCCCTGCTGAGATCTGCTATAATGCTAATGGCTCAATTAGGCATCAAGCATTCTATTTGAATGGAGGTATCAGCAGAAAAGACGGTCCTGCTTATATTTACCATAAACTTGATGGCTCGATTTTCCACGAGGCCTTCTATTTAGATAGTCAACATTTAGGTAACGACAAAAAAGGATTCTGGGCCCTTTGGGAAAGGCTATCCGAAGAGGGGCGGCAGACTTCAAACCTCTTAAGATACCTGGCGAGGTATTCGTGAATTATAGAGAGCGGAAAGATTTCCATGGTTTTATCCACAAAGAATGGAGAAATGAATTTGGTGAGTTACACCGAGAATCAGGCCCTGCTCAAATATATTGTAATTCCGATGACTCAATTGTATGGGAGATATTCTGTGTAAATGGACTTCTTCACAGAGAAAATGGCCCCGCTCAAATCTGCTATTATCCTGATGGCTCGATTGAGTATGAAGAATTCTATTCAGCTGGAAAGTATCTCGGAAGAAACAAAAGAGGCTTCTGGAAACTTTGGGAAACACTAACAGAAGTGGAGCGAAATAATCCAAGCATCTTAAAATACTTAGCGAGATATTCATGAATTATAAAGAGTGGGTAGATGGCTTTGGTCGCATGTATAGGGTACATGATAACAATGAAGATGGATTAAATCTAGGGGTAGGTTCTTCTGTGAACTATTATTATCCTAACGGCTCTATTGAGGTGGAAAATTTCTTTCTAAATGGTATTTTACATAGAGAAGACGGCCCCGCAAAAATCATGTATAATCCCGATGGTTCGATTTATTTTGAATATTTTTATTTGGGCGGACTTAAACACCGAAAAGATGGTCCTGCTATTATAAGTTACGTTAAGGGCTCTATTTGCGAGGAAGCCTTCTATATAAACGGAGGGTTTCTTGGTCTATACGAAAAGGGCTTTTGGGCACTTTGGAAAAGACTAACCGAAGTGGAGCGAAATAATTCAAGCATCTTAAAATACTTGGCGAGATATTCATGATTTATAAAGAATTTAAAGATCCCTATGGATTTTTATCTAAAGAATGGAGGAATAATGCTGGCGAGTTACATCGAGAAGACGGCCCAGCTCGCATTGTATATAATAATCTCGGAAAAATTATTAAAAAAATGTTCTATATGAATGGATTTATAAATAGAGAATATGGCCCCGCAATCATTCATTATTATTCTAATCACTCTATTAAGGTAGAATATTTTTATCTTAAACAACATCTTCATCGAGAGGACGGACCGGCCCATATTCATTATAATCCTGACGGCTCAATTCGTTGCGAGCACTTCGATATATATGACGAATACTTAGGGATGGATGGTCTGGGTTTCTGGAGGCTTTGGGATAAATTGAACGAAGAGAAGCGTCAGGCTCCAAGCCTTTTAAAATGCTTGGCGAGATATTCATGAGTTATAGAGAATATAAAGATGTTGACGGTTATCTCCACAAGATATGGCGAAACAAGTTAGGCGAGCATCACAGAGAAGATGGTCCTGCTTGTATCTGTTATAATCCAAATGGTTCGATTAGCTCACAGAGCTTTTCCATAAATGGAGGCTTTCATCGAGAAGATGGTCCTGCTAATATACGATATGATTCTTATGGCAATATTTATTATGAGGGCTTCTTTCGATATGGACGGCATCATAGTGAGATGGGTGCCGCTCAAATCTGGTATAATCGCGACGGTTCAATTAACGAAGAATTCTTTTGTTTTAAAGGAGAACATTTAGGCAAAGATAATGTGGGCTTCTGGAGGCTTTGGGATTGGCTGAGCGATGAAGGGCGCCAGGCCCCAGCTATTCTAAAATACTTAGCGAGGTATTCGTGAGTTATGAAGAATGGAAAGATAATTATGGTTATCTGTCTAATCTATGGCTAGATGAGAAGGGTAACCATAGCAGGATTGATGGGCCTGCTTTTATCCAGTATTTTCCAGACGGTTCTATTTACATAGAAAACTTCTATATCGCAGGAAGCTTTCTCGGCCAAGGTAAAAGAGGATTCTGGATGCTTTGGGATCGACTAACCGAAGAGGAGCGTCAAGCCCCTGACCTTCTAAAATACTTGGTGAGGTTCTCATGATGTATAAAGAATGGGAAGATTCTGATGGTTATTTTTATAAACAATGGGGAAATGAAACAGACTGGTTTCATCGAGAAGACGGCCCTGCTTATATCTGCTATAACCCCGACGGCTCTATCCATTGGGAGGCGTTCTATGTATCTGGAGATCTTCACAGAGAAGATGGCCCCGCTTCAATCTACTATTATCCCGATGGCTCAATTAAGTGGGAATACTTCCATATAGCCGGAAAGCCTTTTGGAAGAGGTAAAGAAGGATTCTGGAAATTTTGGGAAGTGCTAACCGAAGTGGGGCGGCAAGCCCCGGACATTCTAAAATGCTTAGCGAGGTATTCGTGATAAAAGAGCGGATAGATTCTGATGGCTGTCTTTATGAAGAATGGAGAAACGAAGCGGGGTTATTCCATCGAGAAAAAGGTCCTGCTCAAATTAGCTATTATCGTGACGGCCCGATTGAGTATGAGGAGTTCTGTATAGACGGTGAATACCACCGAGAATCAGGCCCTGCCTATATACACTATAATCTCGATGGCTCGATTAATCATGAAGCTTTTTACGTATCTGGGAAGTTTCTCGGTAACGACAAAAAAGGATTTTGGGCTCTTTGGGGGATGCTAAGCGAAGTGGAGCGGCAAGCCCCAGACATTCTAAAATGCTTGGCGAGGTATTCGTAATGTATAAAGAAGATAAAGATATTTGCGGTTATCTCCATAAGGAATGGTTTAATGATCACGGCGATCTTCATCGAGAAGACGGACCTGCTTATATACGTTATAATCCAAATGGCTCGATTAGCTCGCAAAGCTTTTGTATAAATGGACATCTTCATCGAGAAGACGGCCCAGCTAGTATACAATATGATTCTTATGGCAACATTATCAGTGAGAGCTCCTTTCTATATGGACAGTATCATAGGAAGGATGGACCTGCTGAAATACGTAGGAACAAAGTCGGTTCAATTGATTATGAAGAATTCTGGATCGACGGAAAGTTTCTCGAAATTGATAAAGTAGGCTTCTGGATGCTTTGGGCAGACTAACCGAAGTGGAGCGGCAAGCTCCTGACATTTTAAAATACTTGGCGAGGTATTCGTGAGCCATAAAGAGTGGATAGGTTTCAATGGGTTTCCGCGCAAAGAATGGAGGAATAATGCGGGTGAGTTTCACAGAGATTCTGGCCCCGCTTATATCTGCTATTATCTCAACGGCACGATTATGTTTGAGCTATTCTATGTATCTGGAGTTCTTCATAGAGAAGATGGCCCTGCTCAAATTAGCTATTATCCTGATTGCTCGATTGAATGGGAAAACTTTAATATAAATGGAAAATCTCTCGGTTACAATGAAAAAGGATTCTGGGCCCTTTGGGAAAGGCTAACCAAAGTGGAGCGTCAAGCCCCGGACATTCTAAAGTGCTTGGCGAGGTATTCGTGAGTTGACTAAAAATATAGTCGTAAAAAATCTCATTCCCTTAAAATATCTTATAAAAAAATTTATGGAGAATAAATGAATCTAATTTTTCCAAATCCAAAGCTTATCTGGCAAGAAGGTGGAAGTATATTGCATGAAGGTGTAAATAGATGGTTCCTCACGTCGGAAGATAGCCCAAATTCAAGATACGTTGGTATAGTTGGGAATTATAAAGATGGAAATTCTTTTAGCTGGAACGCTTATTCATATCTCGATTACTCTGCAAATGATATTGGTGGCGGTAAAGCCAATTCTCTTGAAGAGGCTAAATATAAGGTTGAAGAAACATTGAGGGCGGCAGGAGTCGCAAAGTGAAAGCCCCGCCGCTGAACCCGGAATTTATTTTTAATTTGGCCCCGCATTGACTGCGGGGCTTCGGTGATTATATTTATGCAGAATTAAAAAATTTATCGTACCCATAATACTTTGGATTGTGATTTATGAAACAAGAAAGGTATAAGGATTCTAAGGGTTACTTCATTGATGAGTGGCGTAATCTTAAAGGAGAATTGCACCGAGAAAATGGCCCCGCCCAAATCATTTGCCGTTTAAATGACTCAATCTTTTCTGAAGCATTCTGGCTAAACGGCAAAAGACATCGAGAATTGGGTCCTGCTCAAATCTGGTATAATATAGATAACTCGACCACTGATTATTTTAATGAATTCTGGTTTCGTGGTGCTTTTCTCGGCATCGACGAAGAAGGCTTCTGGAATCTATGGAAAATATTAGATGAAGAAAGACGGCAAACACCAGAGATTCTAAAATACTTAATGAGGTTCTCATGACCTATAAAGAGTGGAAAGACTCACAGGGCTATGTCTGCCAAGAATGGAGAAGCGAAATAGGTCTCTATCATAGAGATCTGGAACCAGCCAGAATATTTCTTGATCGAGATGGATCAATTGAATTTATGGAATTCTGGATTAATGGAGAGTATCTCGGTGATGATGAATATGGTTTCTGGAAACTCTGGGATGGCCTAACCAGCGAACAAAGGCAGAGCTGTGAGCTTCTAAAATACCTAGTGAGGTTCTCATGAGTTATAATGAATACAAAGACTCATATGGTTATTTGCGCAAAATGTGGACAAATGAATATGACAGATATCATCGAGAGGGTTCCCCAGCCCTTATTCATTATTATCTAGATGGCTCGATTGATATGGAAGTCTTTTATATTGATGGCCGGCTCCATCGAGAAGATGGCCCTGCTCAGTTAAGATACTATCCCGATGGCTCGATTAAGCTAGAGCTTTTCGTAATTAATAGTGTACAACACCGAAAATGTGGCCCTGCCGAAATCTGGTATAACCCAGATGGATCAATTGATTCAGAAGAATTCTGGGTTTACGGAGATTTTATCGGTTACAACAAGGTAGGCTTCTGGACTCTTTGGAGCAAACTAACTGAAGTGGAGCGCCAATCTCCTAGTATTTTAAAATGCTTAGCGAGGTTTTCATGAGCTGTAGAGAGTGGAAAGACTCTCACTTATTTCTTCATAAAGCTTGGAGAAATAATACGTTTGAACTACACCGAGAAGTGGGGCCAGCCTATATCATTTGTTATCCAAACGGAATAATTGAGCGGGAGTATTTTTATTTAGAAGGAAAATTACACCGAGAAGAGGGGTCTGCTCTTATCGCCTATTATCCCGATGGCTCGATTTACTGGGAAGATTTTTATCTTAACGGAAATCTTCTTGGTTCGTGTAAATTTGGTTTCTGGAATCTTTGGATGCAGCTTTCAGAAGAAAGAAGACAAGCACCCAATCTATTGAAATGTTTATCGAGGTATTCATGAGCTATAAAGAGCGGATAGATGGTTCTCGCTGCCTACATAAACTATGGAAAAATGATGCTGGTCAACTTCACAGGGAAGGTGGGCCTGCTCATATCATTTACGAAGCTGATGGATTAATTGATTGCGAGATATTCTATATTAATGGTTATGTGAGCCGAGCAGATGGTCCAGCTCATATCTCATACTATCGCGACGGATCAATTTATTTTGAGGAATTCTGGATTGACGGAGATTTTCTCGGTCAAGACAAAGATGGCTTCTGGGGTCTTTGGGAAAAATTAACTGAAGAAGGCCGAAACAACCATAATCTATTACGATACCTAGCGAGGTTTTCATGAGTTGCAGAAAGAGAGTAGATAGGCAAGGTTATCTGTATATAGAATATACGAACGATAAGGGAAGCTTACACAGGGAAGATGGTCCCGCTTATATCGATCATTTTCTTGACGGAAAAATTTATTGTGAAAGTTTTTATATTAACGGCTCTCGCCACCGAGAAGTAGGGCCCGCTGAAATCAAGTATTATGGTTATTCTGGGTTAATTCTAAGCGAGTCATTCTATTTGCACAACTCTCTCCACCGAGAAGTAGGGCCCGCCGTAATTAAATATTATGCATGCGGCTCGATTAGTGTAGAAGAATTCTTTCTTTATGGGGTAGAGCTAGGTTCCGGCAAAGAAGGTTTCTGGAATCTCTGGGAAAGACTTAGCGATAAACAGCGGCTAACTCCAGAGTTTTTAAAATGCATGATGAGGTTCTTATGAGTTATAGAGAATATAAAAATTTTAATGGTTCTTTTTATGGAGAATGGAGGAGCAAGTCAGGCGAGCTTCACAGAGAAGGAGCGCCAGCCAAAATAAATTATTATTCTAACGGATCAGTTGAATGGGAGATCTTCTTTTTTAACGGCAAACGACACCGAGAAGATGGGCCATCTGAAATTGCTTACTATACCAATGGCACAATTACTTTTGAAAGCTTTTATTTTAACGGAGTACATCTCGGTGAAAATAAATATGGCTTCTGGGCTCTATGGGATAGGTTAACGGAAGAAGGCCGTCAAGCACCTTCTCTTCTAAAATACTTGGCGAGGTATTCGTGAGCTATCGAGAGTGGAAAGGTGCTGATGGTTCTCTCCATAAAGAATGGAGAAATGAAGCCGGATTATTTCACCGAGAAGACGGCCCTGCTCAAATTAGCTATTATACTGATGGCTCGATTGAGTGGGAAACATTCTGGATGGCTGGATTGCCCAGCCGAGATTTAGGCCCCGCTCAAACCTGGTATAATATAGATGGTAAAATTTTATTAGAACACTTCTATATAAAAGGAAAACATCTTGGTTCAAACAAAAAAGGCTTCTGGGGGCTTTGGGAAAAGCTAACCGAAGTGGAGAGGCAAGCGCCAGAATTTTTAAAATGCTTAACGAGGTATTTATAAATTAATTAAATAAATATTTTCAACCTATCTTAATCACAAGATATTCACTAAATAATAAAGTAACCTCGATTGTTCTTCCGAACATCGGGGTTTTTATTTTTGGGTCGTGAGGTTGACCGCGCGCCTTCCGTGATTATATTTATAATGTCGGCGGATTAACCGGGCAGGAGTACAACACATGAATCTTTTTATAACGCTGTTTGCATCCCTCTTGATTGGATGTAAAGAATCTGATGCTGACACAGCAGAAGAACTCAACTTACAGTCATGTAAGATTGGTAGGGCCATGTGTGTAACTTTTTATGATAGCATCAGCATTGAAGAATGGTGCTATCGTCAAGATCTAGAAACCCACTATAGAGAGGGAGATTGTCCATCAGATTACATAGAGGTTTGCGATGAACAATTTAGATCTTACAAAGGTAAGGTAGTTGAGGCTACCCTGTATGTTAAAGATGTGTACGAATTTGGCCTGGATCATTATCTAGTTTATTGCGATTAAATTTGCGTATGTAAGAGGAATACAAGCAACTGTGCTTAATTGATACAAAGCGCTATAACAAACTTTCGTAAAGAGTGACAAAATGCTTGCTAATGTTTTTCTTTCTTTTTTAGTTGTTATGAAGGCTTCTGCCGGATCTTATGCTACGATAATATCAGATAGCAACAGAAGAATGTGGGATCTTGCATTGGAGCAAGCGCGGCTTGAAGCGCAAAATGATTGCGTCAACCATGACTTTTGTGATTACGATATTATTTCTCGCGCAAGAAGAATATACGCTTGCCAGTTTTATGGAAACTCAAAGAGAACATTGGAGTCGTTTAACTGTTCTTTAAAATATAGGGAGGAGCAATTAAATCATAAAAAATTGCTCGATGCTATGGATGAAATCCAAAGAATTGCTGGATCAAAGTATACTGCGGAAATATTTAATCATTTCATTAATGATGATTATAAGTTATGTAATCACAGAGAAACTGAATCTATAATTCTTTATCGTAACAGCGTGTTTTATATTTATTCAGATGATCGTAAATGGGTTGTGGATAAGATGGAGCCAGAAAAGTTTGAAGCCATAAAGCTTCTTTTTAAAAATGCTGGTTGCAACTAATAAAGGATTTGCACAAATGAATAATTTTTTGATTAAAAAATCCGTTGCTTGCATCGCCCTGCTTCTTTCTGCCTGTAATTCAAAACAGGTTGTTGATGATGCTCAATGCTCTGATTCCGAACAAGGTATGTTTTTGACCTGCATTGAGTCTGGTTGCTCGGCCACCTATTCACAAGATCTTAGCGGCACCGACGCTTGCGCTATTGAGGGTGGGGGTTCCGTTGTTTCAGTTGAAGCCGGAGGAGAATGTGGATTCACTTCTTCTGGCTCTTGTTACGTTGTCTGCGACTGCCCAGAAGGTGTCTCTGTAGAGATGAGTATCGGTGCTGAAAATCAAGACTCTGATACACACAAAGATGAAGCTTCAGATATCGCAGACGCTGCGATTTCTCTGATCATGGAAAAGATCGCGCTACTTGAATCATTAATCAGCAGCCTTACAGTTCACTCACAGATGAGCGAAGAGAAAGATCAAGAGATCGAAGACGCCGTAATTGCGATCGAAAGTCGTCTCGAATCAAAAATCGACTCCCTGACAGCTCTTCACAACGAAGAAGTGGCTAGTCTCCAGAGTGAAATCGATTCACTTCGTTCTGAGATCCAAGTACTAAGGGACAGCAGCATTCAGTCTCAGGGTGATATTACGCAGGTATTTTCAGAAATCCGCGAACTTGATGTTCGGGTCACAAACATTGAAAATGTTCAACTCGATCTATCAGAAGATGTCTTGAGCCTTTACGACTCTGTAGGTCTTCAAATCTCTCATTATGAAGTTGATTGTAATCAAAATAATCTTGCGGCTGCGCAGCGTATTCCTTTCGGGATTAGCTGGATTGAAGACAGAAAATGTGTTTTGGTCGAGAATGTTGATGTTTCAAACACTCCCGTTGTTTCTGTAGCTCAAAAAAATACTTCTTGGTTTACCGACTATGTGACTCGCGGTGGGGCGGTCCCTGGACAAAATTGGCTTGATGAGTTTAAGGTCGGGGTTAGAGACGGTGGCTACAGCCCTGGTGGCGGAGATCCTGATGATACCTACTTAGGCCCAGGTCATTCTCTTCGCTATGATCCAACAACGCAAGAAATCTACACAGCAGGTCACTGGAAAAACTCTTCTACTGATCTTAATCCGAACATATACATCGTCACTGTTATCGGCAATCAATCATACACTTCTCCTTACTGAATGCAAATATCATAAAACAACGAGGATTGAACTATGTACCCTTTTTTACTTGCGCTTCTGCTTTCGGGTGTATCTGATGCAGGCTCCATTTGTAACGACGGAACCTACAGCTATTCAGAAGGAAGAGGAACATGCTCTCATCATGGTGGCGTTGCAGTCAGCGGAGTATATCAGAATTATAGTAATACTGGCAAACCCCTTGCTCAACCAATAAGCCAGAGCAAATGGCTAAACGATTATGGCATTACAACAAGCGGTATACCGTTCCATACCGCTCTTCTTGTTGATGGAGATAATATATTTGCATATGCTTGTTTTATTTCTAATAACATTGGAGAGAGCATATCTTTTGTAATCAGTCAACCAAACATTCTAAATCAACCAAAAGATGCAGTTGCTACAAAAGAAGCAATTAAAGTTCTTGCCCACACCAGTTCTGGATATAAAGTTATTTCTGGTGATTGGCAATGGAAATCAGAAGATGGTATTTTTGCTATCTCAAAAGATAACAATGTAATGGAAAGCCTCGCAGAACCGTTAAGCAAAAATGATATGTCGAATATTATTCTTTCGGATCACTTCGTCGTATCTGTTGAAGACCAGGAGGACGTGATTATTAAAACTCCCGGTATTGCAAGGAAAGTGGCGGATACATGGAATAAATGCAACGCATCATCAAATAAGTAGAATTTTATATAGTTAATTAAAAAAACTACGAACAAAAGCATATATGACCCCGGCGGTATATTTACCATCGGGGTTTTTATTTTTTTGTCCCGCATTGACCCCGCGGCTTCGGTGATTATGTTTTTGTTGGCCCGCCCCATTAAGCGCGTCATTAAAAAATATTGCCTACGAATAACCAACAAAAATGAGGTTATGATGTCTGAACCACTTGATCTAAGCGAACTGAGCCCGGCTGCCAGAGAGGCGCTAGAATTCTTAAAACAAAACCTCAGCATAAATATCTCTATTGAATCTCCGCGGCGTCTACCCGTTGACGGGGTAAGTTCCAAGGTAACTATCACTGTCGCGTTATGCGACGAAGTTATTAGCGAAAACTACGACTGGATAGAATTTAGGTAGAACTTATGAGCTCGACTGGAAACACTCGCAAAGAAACACTTGCAGAAGTGTGGAGAAAGTTGACTGAACTTAAGGAGGACGCAGAGCGAGGAGCTCGTCTCTCATTTGAAGGCGTTGCATATTACGATGGACTTTCAGATGCAGCAGATAGCGTTAAGGACATGATGTCTAATAAGGAAAAAGATGATGATACCTGAACTTTTGATCATTGAAAACATAGAGCTGACAATTAAACTACACAAACTTTTTAGTCGCGGTCAGGGCGATACACCTGATGCCGATGAATTGAGAGAACAAATGTACGACCTAGTAACAGAAGGTTTACCAGAACATATTATTACTCGATTAGAAAATATATCTGGAGATCTGTTTGAGTTGTGGGAGAAAGCTGATGTCTGATATTGGGACTGGCCAAAAAACAGGGGTCAATATAACTACTCCATCTATTCTCAGTGATCTTGAAGATCATCCTTGTCATTCGGCTGCTGAAGTCGCACTTGCTGAGCTTGTAAAGCATTCTTATGGGCATCCAATCGAGGCGCGTGGCTGTGACGATGGATCAATTGCTCTGGAGATGTTTGGTGAAGGCTGGAGAGTTTTGCTCTGCCTCGAAGCCGACCACACGGAGTCAGGTTGGTCATTTGTTAGGGTCTTTAACCCATGCATAGCTACAGGAAATCTTGATAACATTGCTTTGCTAAGTCCGCTAATTAAGGACGGACTCTCAAACAAATCATATGATAACATCTTTGATGAAGATATTTATAATCTATAAAGTTCAAAGCTTTATCAAATTTAATTATGTGGATAATAAATGTTGATTGATAATAATTGGCGAGGTATTTGTGAGTTATAAAGAATGGAAGGATTCTAATGGTTATTTTCACAAACAATGGATAATTTGTACTACGGAATTACATCGTGAAGGAGCACCTGCTCATATCGCTTATGATCCAGATGGCTCTCTTGTTTTTGAAGAATTCTGGTTTAAAGGCCGTCTGCATAGAGATGATGGTCCTGCCGTAATTGAATATCATCCCACCGGCTCAATTAGATCGAAGGAATTTTTTTCCAAGGGAAAAAGAAACAGAGAGCTTGGTTCAGCCATAATTTATTATAATAAAGATGGATTAATTTCTGACGAATCATTTTACTCACGCGGAATTTTTCTTGGCTCAAATAAAGAAGGCTTCTGGGTATTTTGGGATAAGTTGACATACGAACAACGTATGACTCCTGACCTCTTAATATATATCGCGAGGTATTCATGAGCTATAAAGAGCGGATAGATGGTTCTCGCTGCCTACATAAACAATGGAGAAATGACGCTGGCCAACTTCACAGGGAAGGTGGGCCTGCTCATATCATTTACGAAGTTGATGGATCAATTGATCGCGAGATATTCTATATTAATGGTTATGTGGGTCGACTAAATGGTCCTGCTCGAATAGGTTATTTCAGAGACGGTTCTATTTGCTGGGAACAATTCTGGATAGCCGAAGAATATCTTGGTGAAGATGAACATGGTTTCTGGAAACTTTGGGATATATTAACCGAAGAAGATCGGCAGGCTCCGGCTCTTCTAAAATACTTAATGAGGTATTCATGAGCCATAAAGAGGATATTGACTCATCCGGACGCATATTCAAAGAGTGGCGGAATGAGCTAGGCGATTTACACAGAGAAGACGGTCCCGCCTATATCTATTATTATGAAGATGGTTCTCTTAGCATAGAAGAATTCCGCATCAATGGAATGTATCATCGATTAGATGGCCCTGCTCAAATAGGTCATTTCAGAGACGGCTCTACTTGGGAGAATTTCTATATAGATGGAAAGTATATCGGAAGAGATAAGGAAGGATTCTGGGCCCTTTGGGATAAATTGAGCAATCAGCAGCGGCAGAGCCAAGCTCTTCTAAGATACTTAATGAGGTATTCTTGAGCTATAAGAAATACATAAATTTTGATGGTCTTATTTGTGAGGAATGGAGAAATGATGCTGGCGAGTTACATAGGGAAGATGGTCCCGCCTCAACTTGTTACCATAAAAATGGTTTGCTAAAATGGCAAACATTCTATTTTAAAAACCAAATACACAGAGAGTTGGAGCCCGCAAATATTACTTATTATTGCGACGGCTCGATTAACAAGATTCAATACTGGTTTTTATCCTCTCTACATCGAGAAGACGGTCCATCCAAGACTAATTACAATTGCGATGGCCAAATTGAATGGGAGCAATTCCATATTTACGGAGTGAGTCTTGGTTGCAATGAAAAAGGTTTCTGGGCTCTTTGGGGGAATTTAACAGATGATCAGCGTAAGTCACACAGCATTTTAAGCTGCTTGGCGAGGTATTCGTGAGCTATAAAGAATTGAGAGATAGCAACGGCTGTTATAAGGAATGGAGGGATGATTGCGGAAAGTTTCACCGAGATTTCGATCCCGCTGAAATCCATTTTGATTCAAATGGCGTACTTATATGGGAAGTGTTCTGGTGTCACGGCAAAACACATCGGGATTTCGGTCCAGCAGCAATTGGCCGTTATTCAGATGGCTCAATTAGAATGGAACAATTTTGGTTCGATGGAAATATTCACAGAGAGTTGGGGCCAGCCTGTATTATGTATAATCGCGATGGGTCAATTAGCAAAGAGTCTTTTAATATTCATGGAAAAAGATTAGGTGATGACAGAGAAGGGTTTTGGGCGCTTTGGGAAAAACTAACCAAAGAGCAGCGGCAAGACAACCGTATATTAAAATGCTTGGCGAGGTATTCGTGAGCTATAAAGAATGGAAAGATGAAGATGGCTGCATTCATAAAGAGTGGAGGAATGATGCTGGCGAGTTACATCGAGAGGATGGCCCTGCTGAGATTCATTATTATTATGAAGGCCCAATTAGATTAGAGGCATTCTTTGTGAGCAATAAATTACATAGAAAAGATGGAGCAGCTGTAATATTCTATTATTGGCATGGTGTCATTCGTAAGGAAGAATTTTGGATGGCCGGAAAATTCCATCGAGAAGATGGTCCGGCTGCAACAATATATTGTGGAGACGGCTCGATCGATTCAGAAGAATTTTATTTCAAAGGAGAATTGTTATTTTATGACGAAGAAGGCTTTTGGAATTTGTGGGAAAAATTAAATGAAGAACAGAGGCAACATCCCAATATTTTAAAATGCTTGGCAAGGCACTCATGATTTATAAAGAGTTTGAAGATGAGCATGGTTTTATGTGTAAAGAATGGAGGAATGAGCATGGTAATCTGCATAGAGCGGGTGACCCTGCTTTTATTCGCTATTATAATGATGGTTCTATTAAGAGGGAAATATTCTATGTTAACGGTAGGATACACAGAGAGGACGGCCCAGCATTAATTTGCTATAACCAATGTGGAACAATTGAGAGTGAGTTCTTCTGGTTGGATGGCAAATGTATTGGGAGTGACGAAAAAGGTTTCTGGAAGCTTTGGGATTGCATTGCTGATGATCAGCGTAAGTCACACAGCATTTTAAGCTGCTTAGCGAGGTTCTCATGAGTTATGGAGAACATAAAGATAATAATGGTTTCTTTTATAAAGTATGGAGGGATGACAAAGGACTTTATCATCGAGAAGACGGCCCCGCTTATCTATGTTATCGTGCAGATGGCATGATTATCTTTGAGTATTTTTATGTTCATGGACTCAGACACAGAGAAGACGGTCCTGCTGTAATTTGGTATGATTTCGACGGGCTGATTGAGCAAGAAGCCTTTTATCTTAATGGAGAAGATTTAAACAGAGATAAGGTTGGATTTTGGAATTTGTGGATTCGCCTTACTTATAAACAGCGGCAAGCTCCTAGCATCCTAAAATACTTAGCGAGGTTCTCATGAGTTATAGAGAATATAAAGATTTTTCGGATTATTTTCATAAAGAGTGGAGAGATGATAAATGGGATCTTCATCGAGAAGATGGCCCTGCTAAAATTTCCTTTTATCCCGATGGCTCTTTAAATGCAGAACATTATTCTATTAAGGGAAAGATGCATAGAAACGGTGCTCCTGCTCAGATATTTTATAATAGAAACGGTTCTGCCGCCGTCTGTTCTTTTTGGAACTATGATAAGCGCCACCGAATTGATGGCCCCGCTTACTTTGCATATGATAGTTGCGGCTCTATTGGTGGTGAAGAGTTTTGGATAAACAATAAATTATTGGGTCATAAAGAAGAAGGTTTTTGGAAGCTTTGGGAAAGACTAACCGAAGTGGAGCGGCAGGCAACGGCTCTCTTAAAATATTTGGCGATATATTCATGACCTATACAACGTATAAAGATCCTAACGGTTATTTATATAGGGCGTGGACTAATGAGGAGGGCTGTTTTCATAGGGATGACGGGCCTGCTAAAATATGTTATTACCCTGATGAATCAGTTAAGTATGAAATTTTTCTTTTAAATAATCGTGTGCATCGTATTGATGGTCCTGCATGGATTTCTTATAGTAAATCTGGTTTAATTAACTCAGAATTATACTATATCAACGGATCTTATCTCGGCAAAGATAATGTAGGATTCTGGGCTTTGTGGGACAGGCTAACTAAAGATGAGCGTCATAATCAGCTTATCTTAAAATCTCTCATGAGGTATTCATGAGTTATAAAGAACGCAAAGATTCTAAGGGTTATTTTCATAAGGGATGGAGAAATGATGCGGAGGAATATCATAGGCTAGATGGCCCAGCTTATATTAGTTACTATCCCAACGGCTCTATACGCATAGAAGAATTTTGGATCAATGGAAAATATATAGGTTGCAATGAATTTGGATTCTGGAGTCTTTGGGATAGTTTAACTGAAGCTGATAAACAGAACCCAAATCTTTTGAAATATTTATCGAGGTATCTATGAGTTCAAAAAATTATAAAGAATGGGCTGGCGCGAATAATTTTATCAATAAGCTGTGGACAAATGATGGTGGTGAATTTCACAATAAAGATGGCCCGGCACATATTATTTATTATCCAGACGGATTAATTTATTCTGAAAAATTCTATATAAATGGTCTTTGTCATAGGGGGGACGGACCTTCTCATGTAAATTATTATAAAGATGGTTCAGCTAGTGCCGAGGAATATAGTATCGAAGGAATGTATCACAGGCTAGATGGTCCTGCGATTACATGGTATTATCACGATCGCTCAACGCTACTAGAACAATTTTTTAGAAATGGAATATATCTCGGCGACGAAAAAGAAGGTTTTTGGGCCCTTTGGGAAAACTTAAATGATGAGGAAAGAAATCATCCAAACATCTTAAAGTACTTGGCGAGGTTCTCATGAAATATAAAGAATTTAGGGATGATTATGGTTTTCTATATAAAGAATGGGTAAATGCTGATGGTAAGTACCATCGAGAAGATGGCCCTGCTTGTACTAAGTATTATGGAAATAACTCTATCTGGTATGAGGAATTTTATATAAACGGAGTTAGTCACCGAGAGGACGGTCCTTCGGACATTATTTATTATTCAAATGGTATTCTTAGATCAGAATCTTTTAATATCGCGGGACTCTATCATCGAGAAGATGGTCCTGCAGATATATCTTATGATGAAAACGGTTCGATTATTTATGAAGCTTATTATCTTACTGAAAAATTTTTTGGAACAGGTAAGAAGGGCTTTTGGAATTTTTGGGAAGCAATATCTGAGAAGCAAAGACAAAATTTAACTCTATTAAAACATCTTCTAAGGCATATGTGAATTATAACCATCCAAACATTCCGAGTTCTTTATAAAGATAAATATTACTTTTTTTCAAAAAATTTTGCATCAGAGCTTGACGCCGCGCCCACCGTGCTTATATTATCTCGTGATAATAAATACTCAAAAGCAAGGCGTAAGTATACGAAACCTTATCATTAATATTTAAAAAATAAAATGAATCTAAATAAAAAAACAACAAGGTGATCGGATGAAACTAGACTTTGCGCCAGCCATTCTGGGAATTTTTTGTGCAGAAGCTTTCTTTTTGCTCTGCTCTATCAATAATTTTAAGTTTTGGAACCCTGACTTTTATTCGGATAAACCAGAGGCTTCAAAAGAAATTATTGAAAACAATGCCGACAACATCGTTGTTAGCCAAGAATTGGTTGACCTAGACTGCTTTCCTCGTAATGTTACTTATAAAACTAAACTCAAAATACCTAATCGTGAGGCGACTAGATATATCTCCGATGAGCCAGAAGAATTTTATTGCGGTAACTTTAAATTCAAAGTAACATCTTTTAATGAACATTATTCCAATGTTTTTCTTGGAGGAACTTTCATTGAAAGCAAAGCACTTAAAGATTATGGGTGCAAGAATGATCTTGACAGAATCTTGTGCTATGAAGAAATGGTTGTAAATCACGGCAAAGTCGCAGGTGTAAGATCATTTCGATCTTTTAGCGCAACCTTTTTGTGGTCAAATTAATTATGATTACTGAAACAAAATCTGAATTAGCAAAAAGACTTTGGAACGATGCCTACTGGAAAGATACCGGCCTTCAAAAAGGCAAGGGTTTTTACATTTGGATTCCGCCAGGAGAACCAGGCAAGTATATTGAGGATGTGAAATCAATTTCAGGATATAGTATTGGAAAACATCATGGCATAGGCTTTTCTTTGTTAGTTCCTAGTTGCGAAGCTCTTCAAAAGATATTAGAGCTAGAAAACACTATTCGTATAGATCCTCTTCGTATGATTAAAGGTTCTTGAAAACATAAACATTGGAGTGATTTTACATGTCAAAGTTTTATGATTTTATAGGTAATGAGTTTAGTATTGGTTCTTACGTCGCAAGAAGCGGAGGAGGGAATAATGAAGGCTTATATAGTATGCTACTATATAAGGTTGAGGAAATATCTCTTAAGAAAGAAAAACTAAAAGTAACTAGACTTAATTATCACTACACCGGAGTGATCTCAAAACTTACTACCTGGGTAGATCCCAGTAAGTATGTAGTTGTTAACCCTCCACAAGAAGCCATAAATATGTTTGAATACATCTTAACAACCCCCGGTGTACTTGGTTCGGATGATAAAGATCTTTCTCTTAAAGTATGTCACTGGCTTTCTTCTGGAAAAAAGTTCTGGTAAAGACACATAGCCGGATGACCAAGAAATAAATAACTTAAAAAAGTGTATGATATTCTAAAGATCTTTGCGTCACAGCAAAGATCTTTTAGTTGTTTTTGTTCACAATATTCTGTAGGAATCGTGATGGAGCATATAAAAACTCTCTTTTATAAAGAATACTTTGATGAAGATGGTTTTCTGCATAAACAATGGAGAGATTATGACGGCAATCTTCATCGCGAGGACGGACCTTGCTGGATTATATGTGAACCTAACGGCTTAGTTTTTTATGAAGAGTTTTATATCGGTGGAATCCGTCATAATACAAATGGTCCTGCAGCTATTTCTTACAATGATGACGGCTCTATTTCTATGGAAACATTTTTTATATCAGGAATCCATCATAGTTTTTGGGACTTTTGGGATAAGTTAAGCGAAGAAGAACGCAAAAAGCCAGATATATTAAAATGCTTGGTGAGGTATTCATGAGTTCCAGAACATATAAAGAATACTGTGTCTCAGGAAAGGTATATAAACATTGGTTTAATCATGAGGGTAAGCGTCATAGAGAAGACGGACCTGCTTATATTGAGTATAGCTCTGATGGTAGCGTTCAGTGGGAAGATTTCTATATTAATGATCAGCTTCATAGAAAAGACGGCCCCGCAGAAACCCTTTATGATTCAGATGGTTCTGTCAAAAATGAATGGTTTCATATACATGGAATGTGTCTTGGTTATGATAAGGTAGGGTTCTGGAACCTTTGGAACTCACTAAGTGAAAAAGAACGCGAACATCCAAATATCTTAAAATTATTATTGAGGTATTTATGATTTATAAAGAATGGACAGACTATTATAATTCTATCCACAAACAATGGAGGAATGAAGCTGGCAAATTACACCGAGAAGACGGGCCAGCTTATATATGCTATCATCCTAACAACATACCGATGGTTGAGCAGTTTTGGTTTGATGATTGCCTTCATCGTGAGGATGGGCCTGCTTCCATTGAGTATTCTACATCTGGAGCTATTATCTATCATAGATACTATATTTACGGAAAAAAACATCGTAAAGATGGACCTGCCGTAACCTGGTATAATAATGACGGATCAATTGATTTTGAGATGTTTTTTATTCGTAACAAACTACTAGGTAATGATGATGAAGGATTCTGGGCCCTTTGGTGTTGCTTAACCGAAGTTGAGCGGCAACATCCGAACATATTAAAAACCTTAGTGAGGTATTCTTGAAGTATAAAGAATTGAATTCTTCTAATGGATCTTTTCGCAAAGAATGGTTTAATGAATTAGGAGAGCATCATAGAGTAGGTGGGCCAGCCATTATAGCTTATGATGAAAACAAACTTCTTCATTTTGAAAAATTTTATGTTAATGGTTACCTTCATCGAGAGGATGGTCCCGCAAACATTGGTTATTTTCCTAATGGCTCGGTTCAACTTGAACAATTTTTTCTTAATGGAATACAGCATCGTTTAGATGGTCCGGCGCATATCGTATATACTCAGCATGGTTCAATAAATTCTGAATATTTTGTTATATCCGGCAGATTTATTGGACCAGTAAGTAAAGTTACATTTTGGTTATTCTGGGATAAACTATCGGATAATCAAAGAAGGAACCCAAACATCCTAAAACTTTTATCGAAGTATTCATGACTTATAAAAGAATAAAATGGAAAGATGACTTCGAAGAAGACTCTTACAAAGAATGGAGAAATGATCAGGGTCTATTTCATAGAGATGACGGACCCGCTTATATATCCTATTATCCCGATGGTCGCATCAGATATTGTGCTTTTCTTGTTAATGGACAATCTCAAAGATCAGACGGTCCAGCAGAAATATGGTATAATGAAGATGGAACAATAATATATGAAAAGTTTTGGATAAGCGGCTTTCTTCTAGGCGAAGGTAAAGAAGGGTTCTGGGAGCTTTGGAATACATTGAGTGAAGAATCGCGCAAACAACCGGGTGTTTTGAAGTCTATGATGAGGTATTTATGAAATACGAAGAAAACTTGATGAAAGATGGTAAGTTAGAAAAATCTTGGTTAAGTGATAACGGCGAACTTCATCGAGAAGATGGGCCTGCTTTCATTTTATATTATGACTCCGGCCAAATTCAAACTGAGGAATTTTTTATATTTGATAAAAATCACAGAGCTAAAGGCCCAGCTATTATAGATTACTATGAAGATGGCCCGATTGAGCGCGAAGTATTCTTCCTTTATGGAATGCGACATAGAATTGATGGCCCAGCAGAAATATCTTATTATGAGGACGGCTCAATTCATCACGAAGAATGGTATATCAATGGTAACTATTTAGGCGAAGAAAAGGATGGTTTCTGGGGTCTTTGGGATTATCTGGATAATAACGAAAAGAAGCATCCGAATATATTAAAATATCTTACGAAGTATTCATAAATGAGGTGATTATGATATTTAAAGAATCTGAAGAAATTAATCATGAGGATAGTTGTCGTGAATATAAAACTATGGATGGAAAGATTAGATCAAAATCTTGGATTAGATTAACAAACGGAAAATATAATCTGCATCGTGAAGATGGCCCCGCTTATATTAATTACTATGATGATGCATCTATTTTTTATGAGCAATTTTTTAAAAACGGACATTATCATAGATTGGATGGCCCCGCCGCCACTAGGTATTTTCCTGATGGCTCTATTGAGTATGAACGCTTTTGGATTGATGGTGAATTTATAGGCACAGGCGAACAAGGCTTTTGGAAATTATGGGACCGTTTAAATAAAGAAGAACGCAGCAATGTAACTTTGATAAAAACAATGATGAAGTATATTCAGGTTTAAAATAAGCTATAGTTATTATTTTAGCTTGAAAACAAAAATTACTTTTTTCTAAAAAATTTTGCGCCAGGGCTTGTTTTTTTTCTTGCCGTGATTATATTTCTGTGTCTGCTTCCGCAGACGCCGCAGCAAATATAAAGAATGGTGGTAAAACAAAATGAGCTATGTTGTTGAAGCTTATCAGAAGCATGGCGATGTGTATTACGAAAATCCTGTTTATAAAATCGAAGCATCAAACCTAACTTCTGCAAAGAAAGCATGTATTACATATTCAAATCAAATCTCCGGATACTTTTATCGTATCACTGGAGATAAAACAGATCTTTGGTTTATTGCAAAAAAAGTTATATCTTTTGGTAGATCTCCGAAAAAAGAGCTGGTTGAGGTAACTCCTCCCATCGGAAGATCCGATCATCTCAATGTTATGAATGATGAGATGACTCAGCTCAAAAAAGAAATTGAAGCGCTTCGTGCTCGTGTTTCTTCCGACAAAGAAACTATTGCTTCGCAGGCCGCAGAAATTTCTAAACTAAAAAGTGCTTCCGCTAATAACGGTAGCGGAAACTATAATAGAAGCGGAAATCAATGCAACGGATATTCCGGCTCTATCTATAGCAATCCAAGTAATGATACTTGGCACTCTGATAGAACTCGTCCTTCTTATATGCCTGGCGGTGATCCTAGACTCTACCATTCAGATGGTCGGATTCGCGACGGCTATGATCCGTGATATCCGAAAAAATATTTTGCATTTATTTTTAAATTTAAAACGAGGAAGATGCTATGACCGATTGGAATATTGATGATAATGAAATAAAATCTTTTGAATTCAAAGGATGGTGTGTCAAAGTCCATCCTGGATGGGGAGCATCAACTTTTGATGTAAGCCCTCCGAAAGAAAGTTCCGAATATAAGATAACTCATGAAGTTAATGTTGAGAATTCCGGCCTATGGGTTAGGGGGTCTTATTATACTGGATATAGCGAAGGACCATCATCCTTTACAATTCCCTGGGAAGTTTTAGAAGCTATCATGGAAGCAAGAAAATAAGTTAATCATGTGATAAAAAATGCTTTCTACAGGAACTATGAATATCCAATAAAATTAAATATTTTGAATGGAGCTGAAAATGAAAACCCCGCCTACTGAGCCCGGCCTGTACTTTCACCTGAGTGTGCATTCTCATGATTCAGTCCCTTCTAAGAGTGAAGCTTACATTTGCAAGATGAACGAAAATGGGTTCTTCTGGCACCCCGTACACTTTAGGGCTGAAGATTGCCGTGGGTCGTTTATTCGAATTCCGGAAGAACTTCACGAAGTGGCCTGGAAGGAAGCAAAGGAGGTTTTTGTAGAGGAGAAGGCAAAATGGATTCTCTGCATCACTCGTAACGAGTGGGACCGCAAGCGCCATCTGGAAAAAGTTGATGATGAGTTTCGTGAACTTGTTGAGGCAAAGATGAAAGAATTGGATGCAAATTGTCTTTAAACAATAATTTTCATTGGAGCTATAAATGCACTAGTTGTAATCACCATAATAAATGTTGCGAGGAGGAACATGATTTTGTTGATACTATAGTTTATGAATTTGAAGAAACCTGCGGAAAATGCGGTAAAAATAGTCAGGCTGAAATTTATTGCAAGCCAGGAAAAGATGCAATAATTTTTATAAATGGCGTAGAACAAAAATAAAAAAATTGGAGTCGATATGGAAATTTGGATTGTTTTTAAATATTACAACGCCAGAACAGATAATAGCATACACGGCGTTTTTGAGTCTAAAGATATGGCAATCAAATATGTTAAAGATTATATCGAAGAATCAAGGAGACTTTCTTTGCAAATTGGAGTGCCTCATAGATGGAAAGAACCCGATGCCACTCCTTATGGAGACATCGAGTATCACACCGACGACTACGATGAGTCTTTCGAAGTCACTTCTCACATGGTGCAAATGAAAGAAACTTCTAGTAGTGAGGAGCCAAAATGAATAGTAGCTTATCTCAATACGGTGTAAATATCGATGCAATAAATGTGTGTATTCGCGAAGATATAAGTAAAGTCTTGAGCGGTGATAAAAATTGCTTAAACATTAGAGGTATTCATAATTTTAATTATTACATAAATATAATTAGAGAGATAGTTGGAGACGAAGATGGTATCGAAATAGAAGATTTTAACGGGTGGAAAATGGATTTTTATCACGAATTCATTTTTAATAAAAAAGATTTTGTTTTCTATGGTTGTGTTTTCGATAACACATATACTATTGAGAGGCATAGCTGATATCAGCAAAGATTATTTAATTTATAAAATTTTTTAAAATGGAGCCTAAATGTTAATTGTTAAATCTATAAAAAACAAGATACGTTTTGATGAGGTTAATGTTGGTGAAGTATTTTCTTATGACGATGTTTTCTATATTAAAGCATCATTCAACGATAAATGTGATGACTATTTTGAGGTAGGGGTTTCACTTTCAGATGGTAAAGCGAAAAGGTTCGGATCAGTTCAAGTTGTAGAACGTCACAAGGACGCTACTCTAACTATTAACTCCTGAATCTAATTAGCGAAAAGTGGAGAAAAAATGCTATACGCTTCTTTGGTTGCTCGTGTTGATGCTGTTCTTAAACTGGTAACTGGAGACACTCGAACTCGGGAGCTTGTCGAAAACTTTGAGCTTATGGATATTTCGGAAGATCTTTGGGAGGAGATGCTTAAAACGCGTGATATGGATGACGCAATCGGAATCTACACTCTATGGGTTAAAAATCTCGAACCTATTGAGATTAGACTGACTGCAGCGGATCACTATCTTGGAGATCCCGAAGGTCCGGTTGATGGGAGTTTATCCTCTATTACAACTCTTCAAGAGGCCCATCTTGGCCATCTAAATGATTGGTTGCGCGAACATCGCGGATGGTTTCTGGATATTAAAGCAGAAGCAACCGAAGCAATGCTCAATTATTAGTACAAGTAGATTTGTAGGCTAATATTTTTGAAAAACGTATATTGAAAATATCAAAAGCAAGGAAAATAAAATGAACGATACTTCATTCGATAAAGATAACGTCACTTGCCAGATTGCTTTATACGATAATGCTAATAAGATCATTGATGTTTTTGTCACTGAGGATGACGATCATTATGATGTTGTTCCATACGATGGTGACCTAATTCTGGTTGTTGACGACGAGTGGTTTCAGATTGAGAAAGCCACTCATGATAACGTAGAAAAATTGGTTCAAACAAGCCCCCGTTGTTACAGCTTTTATCGGTCTGCCAGAATTACAGATTCAAGCGTTGAGGGAAATCTTTTTGAGATGAGAAATATTGCTGAAGCCATTCTTTCAAATTGCGGCGCGGTGCATTATCGTTGTGCAGTCTCTCCACATGAAGGTGGGTTTGTTTTTTGGTCGCCAAGGAACTCTGCCAATGTTGGTTGGGTAACCGCCGAAGCAGCAATTGCTCTTGCTAATAAAATCCAATCTTTGGGATAGAAAATGACCAACGTAATTCGCAAAGCTATCGATGATTCCGTCTCTGAAGCAATAAAGTCTTTTGGCGGAAAGATCATTAACGTTTCTTTTCGTAATGCGTGGGGCACAAACGAAATTATCATTGAGATTTGTACGACCCTTCTCGGTAAATACCACACTAACTACAACGATTGGTCCATAATTCAAGATGAGGCTGGTGAGATTCAAAAGAAGCTCTCTCAACATCTTGGAGGTGAAGTTGATTGGACTGCCAGTAGTCCTGCTGGCAATTATATTTTTACAATGATAGTGTAAAAATTCTATAAACTTCAATAAAGCTCTTTCTATGGAGATCATATGCACGACAGAGAAAAAAGTCATACTCTAGTACTAAATGGCGTAGCTATTCAGTTCATAACTAAATTTGGCATGACTCGAATCAGATCGCACGCCACAACCGATCCTGGTCGCTTAGAGCCGCTGATTGATGCAATCCGTAAACTTCAGACCAAGGAGGATGAAGAGG